>Ga0302271_10003420_pt1 | contig 13402 bp, 7 predicted proteins | sample III_Bog_N1_1_FD_198767 | JGI IMG/M metagenome (GOLD analysis project Ga0302271, IMG submission 198767) | Peat permafrost microbial communities from Stordalen Mire near Abisko, Sweden - III_Bog_N1_1 | ecosystem: Environmental > Terrestrial > Soil > Wetlands > Peat | place: Sweden: Abisko... | reverse complement strand
TTCTCCAACCCCAGTGCTGAGACCTTAACATTATAGCTTCCTGCAGGAACTTTCAGATCAAAAGACATGTTTACAAATGTGCCTGTTTCAGAGGTACCTGATTTTGTTATGCTGCAAATCACTTTCTTGGGATTATTTTTATCAAGAACTTCAACTTTCACAGGAAATGTTGATTTATCCGTGAAATTATGAATTGTAACCGGATAGGTGACCTTTGGAGTATGACCATAAAGAAGTTGGTGAACAGAAATTGCCCGAGGCAGATCCAGTATTGTCAGGGTACTTTTTTTATTTGTTCCCCAGGTATAATGCACAGCTATCGGATTAGTCTGATTCATTGCACTGGATAAGGGCTTAATATCAAATTGTAATGTCTTAGAAGTGTTTGACGGAAGATTAACCTGTGTGGTCAAAGTGCCGTTTATCTTCAGTTCAGGAGGAAGTACAATTTCAAGTGTACCGGAAATTGGGTGTGCATAAGTATTATTCACAGTCACATTAAGTTGATAATCTTTAGTATGCGCATCAAGACTGACCCTGTCACCGAAGTACTCCTCCAGAAAAGTACGGTCGAGGAGCAATAGTTCCAATGCGTTACGGTACAATGCAGGTCCCATCATCTTTCCGTTCTCAAGCACAGCTACTTCACGCCTGGACATTATCGACTCCCACATGACTTGTTTTGTTAACTGTTCCCCCTTTTTTACAAAAAGCATCATACAAGGTACGGCGTCATTATCGAGAGTGCCCGTAGTACTTACAAAAGGTACATTTTCCTGATCAATTTGCTCTTTGTTTCCTTCACCGGCAATATATCCGTCATAATGATAAGGATCAGCAGCAGTGTCAAAAACCTGCCGGAACACATAACCTTCCTTCTGATGCGCAAAGGTGACCCACGACTCAGTAGTAAACATGCTTTGAACCTGCAATCCATCATAATTTTTGCAACCGTATATCTGTCCAAAACCGACATCGGCTATTACAGGTAAGTTCACTTTAGCCAGCCAGTTTTCAAGTTCTTTTTGTGCCAGAAAATCCATGTAACCACTAAATGTAAACCAGGTATTCCCTTCATTCATTCCCTTTCCGATCACTTCCAGAGGATGGCCTGCTGTACAAGTAACACTTTTTAAGAGAGTTTCAGCGCCAAACCATCCTCGGCGCATGTCAAATTTGTCAAGTAGTGTCTTTGTATTGTTAATAAGCTCTGTAACTTTGTCACGGAGCTCTTTACTTTTTGATGAAATAACAAATATTTTTTTTGAACCATTTTCAAGATAAAAAGCATTTACCTCTGTAAAATCCTTAGCACCAAGCTGATGGCTTTTAAGCTTTTCTTTCCATCCATCATCTTTTGGAAGTTTTTCAGCAAATGCTTTACCTGCTTCCGTATCAGGATCAATCAAGACCAGAAGGTTATTATTGGCTGCAGATTCATCCACTTTTTCCTTGGTTGGCTGATCCAGCATAATATATTGACCGTTGAGGAGGGTACTGAGAAATCCTTCCTGGAGAGATAATCCTGGAATTTTCATGTCTTCAGCGATATCTACTTTGCTCTGGGCTATAGTATAATCCACATTGGGAGCAGCCAGCTTGAATAGATTTCCGTAACTTATCCAGTTATGGTAAATGTCATGCCAGTAGTTTGTGTATCCGTTAAACTGAAACTTAGTAACTACTGCATTTTCATCAGGATTAAAGGAGCCATTGTATTTATAGCCATCCAGGTTTTGACCATAAGCTGTGCCACTGATCAAAGCAAGAGCTATTGCAGTTAGAGCGTTCCATTTTTTTAAAAAGTTCTTCATAAGTATAGGTCTATTTAATGATAATGAATTTATTTCTCCTTATGTTTCTCCTTAGTTATGTAAATTTAGCAATAGAAATTGAACAGAAGATAGAAATTTCTGCTTTTTTCCCATATCAATTTGAGCTTCTGTAAACTTTGATTTCTTCATGACAATTATTGTTTATAAATTTGTGACAATTGCCTGAAAACTAAAATTTATTATGGTCTCGATTTTTAGGAGGAGGTCAATTTTTGAATCTGTCACCATAATAAGGAGATGTTTTCCGTGTGTAGCAATTTTTGAAGTATTTTTATGATAATCTGATTTTAATTCAATTTAAAAATACACCCTATAGGGATGCTGTTCTGTTTTTAATCCTTTATGTATATACATCAAAATTTATACACACTAATTCTGATTATATGGCTAATATCCTTTTAAAATCACAGCAACTGATTATCTGCTTTTTCTTTCTCTTTTCTTTTACGGCAGGTATTTCACAAACACAGACAGCAACTGCAAAGGAATATGAGAAGTTCTTCACAACTTACCCATATTCTGATCCAAATCCAATTCCACTGTTTACTTCTCTGTATCCTTATTTCAGGTATGAAGGATTCACCGACAAACCGGTTCAGAAAGCCTGGAAAGTCGTTGAACTGGAGAATGATTATATTAAAGTTATGATACTGCCTGAAATTGGCGGGAAAATCTGGACTGCTATAGAGAAATCTACAAATCAGTCTTTTATCTATTATAACCATGTTGTTAAATTCCGTGATATCGCCATGCGCGGACCATATACGAGCGGAGGGCTGGAACTCAACTATGGGATGATAGGTCATACTCCTAATTGTGCAACCCCTGTTGATTACATCATAAAGAATAACGACGATGGAAGCGTAAGCTGTATTGTTGGCGTTTTGGATCTGCTGACAAGAAGCAACTGGAGACTTGAGATCAGATTACCGAAAGATAAAGCCTATTTCATAACCAGGACATTCTGGTACAATTCGACGCCTATTAGTCAGCCCTACTATCACTGGTTAAATGGCGGCTATAAAGCCGGTGGCAATCTGGAATTTATTTACCCCGGTACCACTTATATCGGACACGGTGGTGAATATGCCGAATGGCCGATAAATAAGAGCAATGGAAAGAATATCTCATTCTATGAATCCAATGATTTCGGAGGCTATAAATCGTACCATGTTTTTGGGAAATATACTAATTTTTTTGGAGGATACTGGCATGATGATGACTTTGGGATGGTACGATATGGTTCACATGATGATAAAGCCGGAAAGAAAATATGGATATGGGGTCTTTCCAGGCAGGGAATGATCTGGGAAAACCTGCTGACTGATACAGACGGCCAATATGTTGAAATGCAATCAGGCAGATTGTTTAACCAGAATAGCCCCAGTGCGACATTTACCCCTTTTAAGCACCTTGGTTTTGCCCCTTATGCCACAGACATATGGACTGAATATTTTTTCCCTGTACTACATACAAGAGGATTTGTGGAGGCAAATGAGGTTGGTGCCCTGAATGTGAAAAATGAAGAAGGATATCTGAAATTATTCTTCAGTCCTGCACAAGTTATTGATGATACTCTTGAAGTCAGGGAAGGACAAAAGTTAATTTACAGCAGGAAACTTCAATTATCGCCTTTAAAGACTTTCATGGATTCAATAATATTCAGTGGCAATGATAAAAATCTGACAGTTACTCTGGGAATTAACAAAATGGCATATCATTCAGATCCCCATTTTAATGTATTAAGCAGGCCTGTTGAAGCACCAGCTGATTTTGACTGGACCAGTGCCTATGGATTATACATTCAGGGGAAGGAAGCAATGGACCAGAAAATGTACCCGTTAGCTGAAACCAAATTACAGGCTTCTCTGGATAAGGATCACAATTTTCTGCCTGCCATAATTCAAATGGCAGAGCTGAAATATCGCAATATGATGTACCTACAGGCTCTTGATCTGTTAAAGAAAGCTTTAAGTATTGATACTCACGACGGTGCAGCAAATTATTATTATGGACTGGTCAACATTGCAACTGGAAATATTGTAGATGCCAAAGACGGATTTGACATTGCAACAATGTCGTCGGAGTATCGTAGTGCTGCATATACCGGATTAAGCCGGATATATCTTATGGAAAAGGATTTCAGTAGGGCAATGGGTTATGCTGAGCGTGCAGTTGATTTCAACCGTTTCAATATTGAAGCTTTACAATTGCAGGCTGTTATCTCACGTTGTCAGAATGACCGGGTAAAAGCTGAAGAAGTGTTGAAGACGATTCTGTCGTATGATCCGCTGAACCATTTTGTACGATTTGAAAAATATCTTCTTTCCAATAGTGAAGAAACAAAAATAAATTTTACTTCCCTGGTGAGGAATGAGCTTCCTCAGGAAACATTTATGGAACTTGCCGTCTGGTATTACGATTCAGGCTGCCTCAGGGAGGCTGAGAAGGTCTTTTCCTTATCTCCTGTTAGTGTCGAAACAATATGCTGGATGAGCTTCCTGAAGAATTTAAAAGCAGATTGTAAAGGCATTAATCCGGATTTTAACTTTCCCTTCCGGTCTGAAACCGGCTATGTGCTTGAGCAATTGCTGACCAGACAGGATGACTGGTTACTCAAATATCATCTGGCACTTATTTACAGCGACAGAAACCGTATTGATGAGAGTGTCAAGCTCCTCCTCTCGTGTAATGACCAGCCTGATTATGCTCCTTTCTATGCTGCACGTGCTGAAATCCTTAAAGGTAAAAACGATTCACAATGCGAGGCTGATCTGAAAAAAGCTTTATCGCTCGATAAACAATGGCGGTATCAGATGCTTCTTGCAAACTATTATAATAATCATCAGCAATATGGAAAAGCTCTTTCGATAACTGGTCCATATTATAAGTCTCACCCTGAGGACTTTGTTGTCGGTTCGCTGCATACACAGAACCTTCTCTACAATAAAAAATACAAAGAAGCTGATGCATTACTTAAAAAAATCAACATTTTACCTCATGAAGGAGCAACAAGTGGCAGGGAGTTGTACCGGGAAGTAAAACTTATGCAGGCTGTACAATTAATGGGAAAGAAGAAATTTAATGAAGCTTTGAAATTTATCGGCGAAGCAAGGCTATGGCCTGAAAATCTGGGCGTTGGAAAACCTTATGATGAAGATATTGATACCCGTCTCGAGGACTGGATGAATTACTTATGCTACCAGAACCTGAAGAAATCTGTTGAAGCTGAAAAGATGCTTAACCTGATTGTAAGCTTTCAACCCCGAATCGACAACACAGTCAGAAATTTTACCCCGGCAAATACACTGGTAACTGCCTGGGCTCTTGAACGATTGAACAGGAAAAATGAAGCTGGGTCATTTATCAACCGGCAGATCAGCGATTTTCCCGATTATAAAAGTCTTTTATGGAGCAAGGCGTTGTTTGAAAATGACAAAGAGTTCATTCTCCCATTGAATGAGAAGGATGCAAATGTCCGTATAATTGAACAACTTATATCTTCAGGAATCTAATTTGATGCAGTTTCAGACTTTGCAAGTTTTTGGTTTAAAGTACTTTTATGATTATTAATTGTCTTGGATCGTTTAATTGGCCAATGTTGCTTGAGGTTCAAGAAAATAACTATATTTGTTATTAACCAAAACGATCACAGTAAAGGTTGCCACCGGACGAGTTTTTTGTGAAATGAATATGAATCTTTAGTAAGTTATCAAACTAAAAACAATATTAATTCTGATGCCCCGTATTTTAATATTTTCGATGATTTATGGTGCGCTCTCCATTGCAGCCAGTGCTCAGAATTCTTCGTCTTCTGAATTATTTAAATCTTCAGTATTAATACCTGTAAATAGTTTTACAAGCGGAGTTGAAGGACCTGCAACGGATAAATCAGGAATAGTTTATGCCGTTAATCTGGACCATCAGGGTACAATAGGTCAGATTACTCCCGATGCTAAAGCAAGTATATTTATTGAATTACCAGGTGGCAGCATCGGGAATGGGATTCGTTTTGACAGCCGGGGCAATATGCTTATTGCAGATTACATCAACCACAATGTACTAAAGGTGGATATGAAGACAAAAATGGTGACCGTGTTTGCTCATGAACCCCGGATGACCCAACCAAATGATATTGCAATCGACAATAAAGACAGGTTGTATGCAAGTGATCCTGATTTTAAGAACGGGACAGGACGAATCTGGCGTATTGATACTGATGGGAGGGTCACTTTTCTGGACAGTTTGGGAACTGCAAATGGTATTGAGGTGAGCCCGGATGAAAAAACACTTTATGTGAACGCTTCACGCAAGGTATGGGCTTATGACCTGGCACCAGATGGCAATGTCAGCAACAAACGCATGCTTATTGAATTCAGCGACTTTGGCATGGACGGAATGCGGTGTGATATTAAGAGTAATTTATATATAGCCAGATTTGGTAAAGGTACGGTAGTAGAGGTTTCCCCTCAGGGCAAAATCATCCGTGAGATATCTTTGACCGGAAAAAGACCGACAAATGTTGCATTTGGCGGAAAAGACGGACGGACAATCTATGTTACACTTCAGGATCAGGGAAACCTTGAGTATTTCCGTGTAGACATACCAGGCCGTGAATGGGCAATGCAAAGAAATTAAGACATCATTTTTTATAAAAATCATAACAATGAAAAAAATCTCTTTTTTACTTTTAATTATCGGGTTTATGATGACAGGTTTAATAAAAGCTCAAACGTATAGTATTGTAATTAAGGGTGGTCATGTTATAGATCCTAAGAACAAAATCGATGACGTAATGGATATTGCTGTCAAGGATGGCAGGATATCTCTGATAGCAAAAAACATTGATACCAAAGGAGCTGTCCAGGTTGTAAATGCCGATGGCTTGTATGTTACTCCCGGTCTTATTGACATGCATGTACATGTTTACCAGGGAACCAATCCTGATCAGGCTTATATGAATGGTCCGAGTTCAGTAACACCAGATGGATTTACATTCAGGGTGGGTGTTACAACAGTGGTAGATGCCGGATGTGCAGGATGGCGAACATTCCCTGCATTCAAAAGGCAAACAATTGACAAATCTCAGACCAGGGTGCTGGCATTTCTGAATATTGTGGGCGAAGGTATGAGAGGGAATCCTTTTGAACAGGATCTCAAAGATATGGATCCGCAGGTAACCGGGAAATTTGCTTTGGATAACAAAACTGATATTGTCGGGATTAAACTGGCACATTTTGAAGGCCATGACTGGACACCGACTGACAGATCCGTTGAAGCAGGAAAAATTGCAAATATTCCGGTAATGATCGATTTCGGAGGGAGTACTCCTGCACTCTCCATTGAAGAGCTTTTTTTGCAGCATCTTCGTCCCGGAGATATTTTTACGCATTGTTTTGCCCAGCTGGGGAAAACCCGGGAGTCAATTGTTGATCTCCAGACAGGTAATGTAAAGCCTTTTGTACAGGAAGCAGTTAAAAGAGGTATAATTTTCGATGTTGGCTATGGCGGTGGAAGCTTTGTATTTTCCCAGGCTATCCCGGCACTTAAAAACGGATTTTATCCCCAGACCATCAGTACTGATCTCCATATTGGCAGTATGAATAGTGCCATGAAAGATATGCTTACTACAATGTCTAAATTACTTGCTATCGGAATGGATCTCCAAAGTGTTATTAAAGCAAGCACATGGACCCCGGCACAGGTCATAAAGCGCGAGGAACTGGGTAATCTTTCAATTGGATCAGAAGCTGATATAGCTATCTTAAACATAAGAAAGGGGAAGTATGGTTTATTTGATTTAAAAGGCTTTAAAATTGAAACCGATAAAAAGTTTGAATGTGAAATGACAATAAGAGCAGGAAAGATCGTTTATGACTTAAATGGTATTGCCGATCCTGTTACCCTTGTCGCCAAGTAACACGTTTATTATAGTACATCAGGACCATAGATGACCTGCTATGCATAAAGTATTAATCATGAGTTCCTTATCGGTTAACAAGTAAATTACTTTTATATTCTATAAATTTTAAATTAAATCTTTTTACCATGAAAACAGGAAGACGTTCCGTTCTAAAAAAAATGTTTGCCTCTGTTGCAGGGCTGGCTGGACTTGGATTAGCAGCTGATGCAAAAAATAGTTTTTCGGAAGGAAAGGAAGCAATGAGTGTTACTAGCTTTCAGAATGTTCCTTTATTTTCGGGCTGCAACAAGTTTGGAAATCTCATTTTTGTTGCCGGAAAAGGCGCTCATGTTGCACCTTTTGAAATCAAAGCTCATACAGAAATTGTACTTAAAGCCCTTGAAGAGGAGCTTGTAAAAGCCGGCTCTTCAATGGAAAAAGTATTGAAAGTAAATGTCTATCTGAATGACATTGCAGATTACCAGGGTATGAATGAAGCATATAAAGGTCATTTTGGAAGCCAGCCTCCTGTTCGTACTACTGTTGCAGTAGCCAAGGGTGGTGTACCTGGTGATTCCCTCGTTGAAATGGACTGCATTGCTTATATATAAGAAATAGCCATGAAACGCAGAGAGGTTATTAGAAGTCTAACTGTTCTGCCTGTAGCAGGAGCACTTATTGGAAGATCTTTTCCATTTGATTCTGCCCTATCTGCTCCTGCTGCTTTACCCAAGCGTGACCTGTTTAAAGAGCTGGGATTGCGGAAGTTCATTAATGCTGCAGGCACTTTTACCTTTATGACAGCCTCCTTGATGCCTGATGAGGTTATAGAGGCTATTGCTTCAACATCCAGGGAATTTGTACTTCTTGATGATGTCCAGGATAAAGTGGGTGAAAAAATTGCGGCTATGTGTCATGCCGAAGCAGCTACAGTAACAGCCGGTTGCTGGTCTGCATTGGTTCTGGGTACAGCAGGAGTACTTACCGGCATGGATACTAAAAAGGTTGCACAATTACCCAACCTCGAAGGTATGAAGTCGGAGGTAATTGTGCAGAAAAGCCATAATGAATCATATGTCCATGCACTTACCAATACAGGAGTAAAAATTGTTGCAATTGAAACTGTTCAGGATCTGGAGAATGCCATTAATGATAAAACAGCCATGATGTGGTTTCTGAATTACGCCGCACCTAATGGTAAGATTCAGAATGAAGAATGGGTAGCATTAGGCAAAAAACACAGGATACCCACAATGATTGACATGGCTGCAGATGTTCCACCCGTTCAGAATCTCTGGAAATATAATGATATGGGATTTGATCTGGTATGTATTTCAGGAGGGAAAGCCCTAAAGGGCCCACAAAGCGCCGGGATACTTATGGGCAAGAAGGAACTCGTTGCTGCTGCCCGTTTAAATGCTCCTCCTCGCGGGGACAATATCGGTCGCGGGATGAAAGTGAATAAAGAGGAGATTTTTGGTATGTATGTGGCTCTGGACAGGTACATAAAACTGGATCATGAAAAGGAATGGAAGATCTGGGAAGAAAGGATTGGTTTAATTGAGAATGCTGCAAAGAAAGTGAATGGGGTTACTTCTGAAATCACAATTCCGCCTATAGCAAACCACACACCCACATTGAATTTATCGTGGGATATCAAAAAAGTAAAGATGACAAGGGATCAGTTTCAGGAAAGATTGAGAATGGGTAATCCTTCTATCGAAGTAAGAGGCGGGAATGATAACAGTATTGTCATTACTGCATTTATGTTGCAGCCGGGTCAGGAAAAAATCGTGGCAAACCGTATCCGCGAGGAGCTGGTAAAAGCCTCTTTATGAAGTGACCTGGTTTCGACTGGCCTATGTATATATAACCATTTGACGTTCGGCATCCCAGCCCATGCCCTTTACATATATGTTGTAAAGTCCGGGTTGTGAAAAACCGTCCCATACCAGTTCATGTTTGCCGGGTTCCAGTCCATCGGCTTCGAGACGCCAGACCAGTTCTCCATTATTATTGAGGATATCAACATAAACATCGCCTTTTTCAGGAACAGAAACTTCCATTACAACCCTGTCAGCTGAATCGGTACCAAGTGCCCGGACAGAAGGAGATTCAGTCCTGGTAAGCTTGCCGTTTTTCCATGAAGCATAGTCGAAAGGCTCATCGCATAGATGATATTTCTCTTCGTTTAATCCGTCATAATTTCTCCGGAGATACAGGCTCAGGAGGGGTGTCCTTTTCAATGAATCCAGCTTTACCAGTTTTGCCTTACCGTTTTCCCAGATATAAACCGGAATATCTAATGGATCGAGAACATTTGAAAGACCGCGTTCAATGCCAATATGGAACAGGCCAAAATTACCCGGTTCATGACCGGCCAGCCAGTGTGTGATAATATCCACCCTGATAGCATCTTTCCCGAATATGATGTTATTGCTCATAAAATCCATTGGCTTTCCTGCATGTGGTCCGGAAGAAAAACCGTCACCATCGTGCCCATATATGCCTTCTACTATATTTATACCGGTTGGAGTAACACTGAACGAATCTAACATTCTCTGAACCCATTGCTCCATGAAAAGGCCCCCGCCATATGGAGGTCTTTCCATCCGGCTGTTCCAGCGCGGGATGCCGGCTAAAGCATGTTTTTTCTGAAGCTCCTTAACTTTATCCATATAATCGGGCTGGAAAAATGGATGGTAACGTTCATCATAGGTCTTGAAAATATTAAAATGACCTCCGCAAAAATTGTGAAATTGTCTGGCTGTAATTCCCTGAAGATTTTTAATGGAGGCAGTAATTCCCATCTGGTGGGATTTAAATTTTGCAATGTTTATAAGAAATGTACCCGGAGCATTCATGGGTGCCATAAACCCAATCTCTTTGAAGACAATTCCATCAACTTTTTTAAAAATAATATCATCTTTTCCGAGTTCCCAGAAATTTTTGGAGCTAAGATCTTTCAGATCAAAATTATTTCGCTTAGCCATTGATGTATAGCCGAGAGCTTCCCATTCATGAGGACATGCACATTCTCTCAGGTAGACTTCCTGAGGTCCCTTATTCTTCACAGACGTCAGGAATCCTTCAACAAAATTAAGATCAGTGGTAATACCAGTAGCTGAAGCCTGGTCTTTGCTACTAACCGGACCCGAACATGTCCAATTGGGCTTACAGGTTATTTTTGTTGAGTTGCGATAGCCTGAACCATTGGTTGTTTTAACAAACATTTCGCCGGCAAGTTTAAATGCGGAATCATATATTCCCTGCTTGTCGGATATATTGTTTACTGAGGTGAGGTTAATAAAAACTGCTTCCGGATGCTCTTTAATGAACGGGTGAAGGTCAAATCCGTTCTCATTTGAAAGAGCGTGTTTTACCATTGACCCGTATGCTGGTCCTGCCAGCCCCATTAATCCAGCAGCTGATGATACTTTTATAAAATCGCGCCTTTTCATTTAGGTATCTTTTGTTAATCCTGAAATTATGGTCACATTGATAAAAATAACACTTGTAAAGGTAATCAAATATCACAACCATGTTGTCTTCTAACTGATTTTATGTCCGGATGCGCATTTTAGCTCGACAGCGGCCGGCCTTTCGGAAATTTTATCGGCCTGCGGATCACCTCATTGCCGTGCCGTGATGCTGTAAACGTGGCATTGATGTATTCGCCAAGGTATATCTGACCCGATATCTTATCATTGGCTATGGTGCCGGAGAAAATAAACGGGACGTTATCAGCTACCTGCCGGTCAGCACTGCTAAGCTTCACCTGATCTCCTTCAATTGTGCCGACCATATCGCGAGTTGTGTAATCACCTTTGTGAGAGCCTTGCAACCAGTTACTATCCTGATGTTCAATAAAAAAAGTATGACGGCTCTTGCTGCTGAAGTATTCGATATCAACATCCCACCGACCGGTTATATTGACTGAAGGCGGAGCCATTTCCTTTGGTTTGGAACGTTGTTGTGACAGCAGATTGAAGATCCTGTCTGCAACTATTTTGTCGTTTCCCGGTTGCATCTGCCCGGCTGAAATGGTGATGGATGTAGTTCCGGATTCGTCCCGATAGGTGCTGTGCACAGCAATTCTCGGTTTATTCGCTGCCATTTCCCCAGCCAGATCACGACCATCAATATTAAACTTTTCAGGATCCCAGGAAATGACAAGTGAAGGACTATGGTTAGAAAGATCCTTAGGATCCACCACATTGGTTTTCAAACCGTTAATTGATGATATACGTTTTGAAATAGTATTAAGATAGGCGTACCATGTATTCATTTTTTCAACATGATCGCGTTTTACCCAGGATTCTACAGCTGCAAGCATGCCCAGCATTTCTTCTTTCCCGACTTTATTGTCACGGCCGGTGCCATGATGAGGTGAGCTTGACTGCCATGCCGACATCAGTATGTCTTTTCTGCCAAGTACCAACCCTGCACATTGTGGTCCGCATAATGCTTTTCCACCACTGTAGACAACAACTGTTGCGCCGTATCCAAGATGTACATTTGGTATAGTAAGATCCTCAGCTGCTGCATCTACCAGAACAGGAACGTTAAATGGTTTAGCTATCTTTGCAACTGATTCAACTGAAAAGGCTTGTCCGGGAAGGGTTTCTTCCCCTGCCATCAGGTAAATCATGGCTGTCCTGGGGTTTAGCGCCCTTCCAAGTTCTTCAGGAGTGTCAACAGTTATGATCCTTACCCCGATGTTACGAATTGCATGGTCATATTGATTCCGTGAACTTCTGGGAATAACGACTTCAGTCTTATCAAAACCCGTCAGATCGGGGATGCGTACAAGTTTCTCGGGATTACCACCTGTGACACATGCAGCTGTAACATGCTTCATACCTGCAGCACACCCTGCTGAAACCATACCCCACTCAGCTTTTGTAAGCTCTGCCAGACGCTGACCGACACCGAATGCCAGCTCATCGTATTGAACAAAGAACCCTGAAGCGGCATGCATTGCTTCAACTACCTCCGGTCTTTCAACTGATCCGCCTATAATTGTATAGGTACCTACGCAGTTGATTACGGGCTCTACACCGATAGACTGGTAGATATTTGGTCCTTCAGCAAGCGGGCCTGGAGAGGCAGATAAGAAAGACCCCTTTGGAAGAAAGCTTCCTGCAAATGGTAAAATTGCCAACTGTTTAATTATCTCCCTGCGTTCCATATTGATTTTTATTAGGTTAGATTTAGGTCATGAATATAAAAAAATTATATATAAGTTATTATTATTGTCCGATTATAAGCATGAGATTCTTCGCATCGCTCAGAATCTCATGCTAAATTTTTCCGTTTATTAATATTAGGTTATTTGCATATAGGGACCGTCTCTTTGTTTTTATATCTGAATTTTATTAAAATTTAATTTCCTTATTTTTTTACTTGGTCCTTTGATGAGATGCCGTTCAGATCCCAGACAATCTTGCCTGCACGAATGGTCAATTCGGCTTCAAGTTTCTGATCGCCTTCCAACTTATTACCAGCTGTATCAATAAATCCAAAGTTACCTTTTCTTATGCTCAATACTGCCACATCGGCCTCTATTCCCTCACTCAACTGACCCAGGTCATCACGCCTGATAGAACTGGCTGAATTCCAGGTAGCACGGAAGATTATATCTTTTAAGCTCATGTCCATATTT
>Ga0302271_10003417_pt1 | contig 13413 bp, 6 predicted proteins | sample III_Bog_N1_1_FD_198767 | JGI IMG/M metagenome (GOLD analysis project Ga0302271, IMG submission 198767) | Peat permafrost microbial communities from Stordalen Mire near Abisko, Sweden - III_Bog_N1_1 | ecosystem: Environmental > Terrestrial > Soil > Wetlands > Peat | place: Sweden: Abisko... | reverse complement strand
ACCCCAACCCCAACCCCAACCCCAACCCCAACCCCAACCCCAACCCCAACCCCAACCCCAACCCCAACCCCAACCCCAACCCCAACCCCTTAATAAAAACTAAATTTAAAATACAATTTAACAGCTTATTCTTTATTTTTAATTAATTAATTAATAGCTTTTTAAATGTCAGTATCAAAAAAATTAAAATTCCTTGAGAAGTCAATATATTTCATCCTTATTTACAAACAAATCCTTTTTTTTAGTCAAATAATAATTTTTATTGAATTGCAAAGTCTAAGGAGGCACTATTTTGGAGTAAATAATATTAAAATAATGTATTAGTTTGCAGCAAAATGTTTGTTTTACAGAGAATTTTATTATTTTTATATGAAAAAATAAAGCAAACCCATTTTGATTTTTATGAAAAGGTCTTTCTAATTTCTTAAATTATCTTAATCAGCAGAAATAACATTAAGTAATACTTTATAAAAAAGAAAATAAAACTTGAGGGGAAAACATAATTAAAAGAAAAGTGAATATTTAAAGATGAGTCTTGAATTTGCGACGCATTATAACTAAAAAGAAGATAAAAGCTATTAAGAATCTGTCATTCTTAAGTATCTTTCTACTGCCAAAGAACCAAGAGAAAAGGGAAAGATCCTATTTTTCGTTGCTACTTGCCCCTTTGTAATATTTTTTCTTTTTAATAATTTATTTATTTATATATTTTTTAGAGAATGTAAAAACTGGAACTGTTCATGTTGGGTATGGAATAGTGGAAAAAAAGTAGTGGTTCGTTGTTCGAGTCAGAAATTTGGATTAATTTCAATGTATCTTATCTTAAAGAGCTCATTTAAAACTGTGAACAACTAGAAGTTATAGGAAAGGCTCTAAATTATGCAAGTTACTCACAAGAAGTATCAAATATTCCTTTACCTGATGCAAAGAGGTTTAGAAAAGAAATTTCTTCTTTTCTGAATGCAAAGATTGAATAGCTGTAATCAGTTAATGAACTCGACACTGCTTTTTTAACATCAATTCTATATAACTTGGTAGATTGCAAAATTAATTCTTCAGCTCCAACAGTTAATAATTAAAGCAATCTTAAGGACATCTGCAATAAGATTAATATTATTCTTGATAACGTCCTAGATTATTCGCCAGACAATCTTCCAGCAATCGAAAAATATCTCCTCAGAGTAGAAAAACTATATTAAAAATAAATAATTATAATCTGATTATTTTTTTAAAAGACTTTGTTGATGATGCTCTTCATTTTGCCTTCAACTACGCTTATTGAAATTAAGTAGCTTCAGAAATTAATTGGATTAATCAAGAGATGTCTCCTTTAAGAAGATCAAAATTATGATCCAATCAAAATCACTGAGTTTTTTACAATCATCTTTAAAGCTCTCAGAATACCTTGGAAATCAAATGATTGGATTAGACCAAACCAAAACGTTTTCTTTTTATTCGATTAGGTATTATTGTTCTTTGTAATTATTCCCTCAACATAGATCATATTTTTTGTTCTTTAGATAGAAGATTTTCCTATTGAGCTTTATTTTAAGATCTATCCATTTGATACTGCAATCAACTTTTTAAATCCAATAGATACACTGAATGTATTAAACAATTTAGTAGATTGTGGATATACTATTGGAATATGTAGGCTGATCCTTTTAATAATAAAAACACTGTTTAATATCAAGAGATATGACACCCTAAAAACTATCCACACCTAATTTGTAATGAGCAGAATAATCTCTAAGATAAAGTGCAAAAATTGCATTAGTGCTTCTCTCTTAATAATCATATCCACCACTCATTGTAAAGTATTGTATTCACTATTTGATTTGTTATTATTTTTTCTAGACTTTTAGAAGGAGATTTCACTCACAGACTCATAAATAACCAGCTTACAATCCTAATACATGTTTATTACTAAATTTTATTAAAAGATATTTAGGAAAGAAGAAATGATAGAGTTAGCGAATTTTTTTGTTTACATTTCAAGAAATGATAACTTAACTAAGTAACTATCTACGAATTCTTAATAAATGCTCAAAGAAATTGTTATGGACTGCTAAGTTAAGTAGTTTATCAACATAAACGATAAAAAAATTGACCAACTGATCTAAAAGCAATTTGACGATAACTTTAAGATCGAATAGCCCATTATTCAAAATTAAATATAATTATCAGGGCTAACTAATTAAGGAAATACTTGCTACATCAATTCATTTATTCACAGTCTTTTCTATGCTTCTGCATTCAAAAAATTCATAACAAGTAAATCTACTTTATTATTTAACATATTTGGTTAGCTAATGGGAGCCCACAAAAATAACATTTGAATCAAGTGATTTTGTCTTTTTGTCTCAGATCTCTAACCTAAAATGGATCTAGAAAAAACCTTTTCTGTATCTGTAGATCCCATTGAAGAAATTATTAAGATATTTTTAAAAATGGAAGGCAATCAGTAAGGAGAACCTATTGATTCATTCTCATTAAAGAACTCATTTCCAGAACCTTTTAGAAGCTCTCCAGAGCAGCAAGATTCAGGAGAATTCGGAAGAGGATATATATTCTATTTGGAAGAGTATTTTAAGGGAACCTCATACAGTAATGAGATAGATAACTATTTTTTGGGAGAAATTGAAAGTATTATCACTTGTTTAAACTGCACTAAAACATTCTCAAAAGCTGATAAAATGTTAGAAATATACCTCAACTTTTCTGAATCTTCCTTTAATAAGCAAACTAATTCATATAGCCTATGTGCAATGATTAAAGATTCTTTCAAAGAGGAAATGCTTGAAGAAAACAGTTATATTTGCGAATAGTGTAACAAATGTACACCAGCAAAAAAACAAAATAAAGTAAAATCTCTTCCTCCTTACCTTATTTTAACGGTTGGACGCTTTTAGTATGACAAAATTAAGACTGAATAAGTAAAGATTCTCGACAAACTGCAACTTCCGTCTTCATTTAATTTATCAGAAATCTTTGATTAACCTCCTTAAAAACTAAAATAAGCTTCTTCTCTTGATTACGAGCTTTTTGCCTTTATTGTACACTTGGTAAGACAATTAAAGAGTTTATCGATTAATTATTTGACTTTCATATTTAGGGATCGAAAATGAATACTGGTCATTACATCGCATATTGCAAAAATCCTGATGATAGTTTCTCTTAGTGGAAGCTTTACGATGATAATTTTGTTAGTTAACAAGTTATCAGTTCTGCAGATGAGATTATCAATAATTTTGCGTAAGTATTCTACACAGATAATTTATTCCTAATTTTTTTTTTAATAGGCCATCAGAGACTCCTTACATTTTGTTTTATTAGAATAAAGAAAGAACAAAGGTTAAACTTGAGAACTTCCTAGAGTAAAAACTGCAGAAACCAGATTATTTTTTTAATAAATGAAGTATTGTTTGTTTCATATTATTTAGATTTTGTTAAATAATAATCGAAAAGGATCCACTTGGTAAAGCTTCAAGATAATAATTTTTGCATTATTTTTTTAGCTTTTTTTAGATAAGAATAAATGAAATTCATATTTGGAAAAAGGAATCTTTCAGCTCAATAGAACAGTTGGTGCAAAATGCTGAAAATGAATAAATAACTACTATTAGTGTGATAATTAAATATATCTAATTTTGATATTTGATAACATTTTGTTTTCAGGAAACAATAAAAAAAATCAAAAATAAAAGTTTTTTGTGTTAAAGAGCTTGGTTGACTCATAAAATATTTGAGAAAAATAATCATATGTACTTTTCGATCTTTTATTTTGTAGTTTTATTGATTTATTTCGAGCTGATATCATCATTTTTCTAAGAAAAAAGTAAAAAAATAACAAACAAAATCAAGGAATATTTATCATCCATATTCATTGTGGAATCTAATCGAAAATAATAAATAAAAGGAATTAAAAAGAAAGAAAAGAAGGAGAAAATTAATTTTTGGTAAGTATTGTTATCCATTCATTTCATAACATCTCTTTTTAATAGAAATGGAACAAAATACTGTGAACGTGTTCTCTGAACTTGCATACAAGCAATGCATAGCTATCGTCAACGAAAAGAACAAACCTTTTGTCCTTCATGATGAGTAGAGATTACAAAATTGTCTCACTAGATTTATCTCAGCCTACAATGTTGCTTCTCATCAATTCTTCGTTTAGAAAGCAGGAGAAGCTACTCAAAAAGTATGAAAAAAGCAAAGAAGAACTTACTCAATCAAGATACGATATTAAGATCCTAAATTGTATTGACATATTTGCATTAAAATGTTGCTCTAAATTAACAGACAAGGCTAAAACAATTTGTAGCTATTATTGATGAAATTTATTACTCACAAATTTTTCTTGACAAAGATGTTATTTTTTAAATTTAATAAAAATTGTTTAAATGAATATTTCATAGCAGAAGCAAATAATTCATTTTTTTATTGTCATCATATCTGAAAAAGTTGTAAATAAGCATGACAAACAAACTTCAAGATCTGAATTCTTGATTTAAGAAACATTTTTTTGTAATTATTAAGAAATAGATCAATTTCAACGTCTAGCAGGAGCTCTCTTGACTTTTTTGCCTCCCTTTCTGGCATCCTTTAGATTTTATTGACGTTTCTAAATTCTTGGTTGATCATCGACTAGGAGAGTATCGAGAGGGAGAGCATCTGGCAGTTAGAAGTATCTGATATTGTTTCCTCTGACTGTAAGATGATCTAAGCTGACTGGATTTTTACCTTTGATAGTCATTTTCACTTTAGAAAGGTGAGTGTTCATGCGAATGTCAACGGCAATAATTGAACCAATAATCAAAGTTCCATTCTTAAGCTCAACAGTAACTGTCTAATTCTTAAGTTTCATCAAAAATCTAACTAACTTCATTTTGTATTCCCTTTTTTATAATTGTTCTTGAGCTTTGCTAGATGCTGAAAGATTATTATTTTTAATGATTTCGTTTGTTTTTGATTGTTTATTTAGTATTTAATTAATTCTAACTTAGTATCTCTTTAATTAAAATCATAATCAGCACAAAACCAATCTCATAATGAATAATTAAATAAAAAAATAGATAACTAATCGTTTGAAAAAATAAATTGTCTAAAGCTACAGTTTTTATTATTGCCATGAATTTGAGATTATTTTTTTTAAATAAACCCTCAAAAGCATATTTTTCACGTTTTCCAACACTTATGTCAGAGAAAAAGTCACTCAATCAATCATTTCTGCAACCGTTCGTCCTAAAACAGTCCTAATTGAATGAATGAGTCTCTTTCTCTCTGTAATAAGAGAATAGCTTACAGCCAATACGAATTTCAAATCACGCAACAGAGACCTTTTATGTTGTTGTGTATGTTTTTTTCAAAATGTTTGAGCATAGATATTGTATTGTATTGAAAGAAAAAAAGAAAAAGAGAAAAAAATTCAAATTTTAAAAAATTTCAAATTTAAATTCCTTAAATAAAATAAAAAAAAGCAAATTTTGCTTGATGGGGGAAATTGGGGGGGAAGAGGTGATAAATTCAAATATTTTTTAATAAATTTTGAAATATTACAATATTAGTCAAAAAAAACTTATAAGAATATTCAGTTTATACTTAAACAAACTAAATCAGAAGGAGTTAGGCAAGAAGAACAAAATTTATCAATGTTAAAAAAAAAAGAAATTAAAAAGTTTTTAAGAGTTGTGAAATATTAAAAAAAGACAATTTAAAGATTTAATTGTAATAAATGTAATTATTGTCTAATATCTAAAGCAAGCACAATTATAATCTAATACAATTAATAATAGAGTTAAATGACTTGCTTGCTTATTAAAATTCTTTATTCCTTTCCATTATTTTCATTTTGATCAAAGCAAGATCATTGCTAAATTCGTGGAGGCTAAATATAATGGGATAATAAAATGATTGATTTGGAAATGAAGTGAGAAGCAAGAAGAAGTTAAAATAATTAAAGCAAAGAAAAGAAATTAGAAAAATAATAAGAAAAAGAAGAAATGGGTGCTTACAAATATCTCGAAGAGCTTTGGAGAAAGAAACAATCTGACTTGATGTCTTTCATCCTCCGTCTCAGAACCTGGGAATACAGATAACTTCCTGTCATCCACAAGGTTTCTAGATCTTCCAGACCTGACAAGGCCAGAAAGTTGGGTTACAAGAACAAGGAAGGCTACGTTATTTGGAGAGTCCGTGTTAGAAGAGGTGGCAGAAAGAGACCTGTTTCTAAGGGAATTGTTTATGGAAAGCCCTCCAGTGTTGGTATTAACTAGCTTAAGTTCGCAAGAAATTTGCGCTCTTGTGCTGAAGAAAGAGTTGGAAAGAGAGTCCAAGGCCTCAGAGTGCTCAATTCTTACTGGGTTGGCTAAGACGGTACCTACAAATATTTCGAAGTTATTGTTGTCGACCCTGCTCACAACGCAATTAGAAACGACCCCAGAATCAACTGGATTGCTCAACCTGTCCACAAACACAGAGAACTCAGAGGTACTAATATTGCATTTACAATCAAAAATACTTTGGTATTTTTTAAAAAAGAATTTGTTCATTAATATTAATTTTTAAAAAGGACTTACCTCTGCTGGTAGACAAGGAAGAGGTCTCAGAGTCAAGGGAAACAAGGCTAAGAGTCTTAGAACTTCCAGAGGTGGTAACTGGAAAAATAGACAACTCCTCAAGCTCAGAAGATACAGATGATCAAATTGTTTGTATGTTATTCATACTATTCTCGAACTGCTTGTATATATCTTCTTATTTAAAACAATCCAATCATTTCTCTTGTTTGTGTTAAGTAATTTTTCGATGTATTATATTAAATTAAAAAAGATAAGCTAAAATGTCTAATATGCATGCTTCAAGTAGAAAGAAAAATATATCAATTTAAGATTTGCAAATATCATTTGAGAAACAAATAGCAATTTACAAAAATAATTCAAGAAATTATTGTGATGAGAAATAAAAATCAAGGTCTTTTGCCTTCTCTTTTGAGTTTAGCTCTAACACCAGAATCAAGTTCTTTCTTTCTAATCCTGATCTCGTTTGGAGTCACCTCAACTATCTCGTCATCTAAAATAAAAAGCATTATTAATAATCAGTGAATTTAATTTCTACCTCGAATATAGCAGATAGCTTCTTCAATAGAGAACTGTCGAGATGGTTGGAGGACTACTTTTTCTTCATGAGCTTTAGTACGAATATTATTAAGCTCTTTCTTTTTCGTTGGATTAAGTTCAACTTCGGAATCTTTTATATTTTCTCCAATAACTTATCCTGGATACACTTTAGAGCCAGGTTGAATGAAAAGCTAACCAAACTTTTCTAGATATTTGAGGCCATATGCTGTGCAAACACCTTCTGCAGTACATATTAGTGCACCTTTATTATTTTTTTTGAGAGGCCCTCTATATTCTTAGTATTCCAAAAAGTAACTTTCAATAATTGCAGTTCCTTTCGTATCATTAAGGAGTTCACTTCTAAATCCAATCATTCCTCTTGTTGGAACAGAGAAATGAAGCCTAAATAAATAAATATTAGAAGCCATCAAATATGCTTAACAAAATTTACTTATGGCAATCTTAGTTGATCTCTTCACAGTTTTCATAGGTTCCTTTTCTATTACCAAGCTTTTCAATTGTGCTGGATGAATAAATTGGACTTAATTCGATTGTAACCTTCTCTATTGGCTCAAATTGCTTTCCATTTACTTGCTTGAACAATATTTAAGGAGGTGTTAAGCTCATTTCAAAACCTTCTCTTCTCATGTTTTCAAAAAGAACTCCAAGATGTAAGTCTCCTCTTCCCTCAACTGTTAGATTTGATCCTTCTTTCTTATCAAGACCTAGAAACAAGTTTTATAATCTTGTAAAACACAATAATTATTACCTCCAACACGAAGAGCAACATCATTTTCACTTTCTTCTTATAGTCTGGCTTTAATCTATCCGTAAGTCAGTTTGACACCTCCTTCTTTTCCTGCATAAGGAGAAGTATTGGATCCAATTTGAACAGCCATAATTGGAGGATCAATAGGAATACTCTTTAAAAATATTTAGTTAGTCATCATAGGAAAATTCAAAATTATAATTTACTGGCAAAATTTCTGAGTTTCCTAACTTATTGAGAGTAAAAGCCACAGTTGATCCTGGGAAGCCTGCAACGGAAACAATGTCTCCTGCATATGCTGTAGGAATTTCCATCTATTTAAATTGAAAATGAATATCTCCTCCAAAAATAAAAGAAGCTTTAAATACCTGTTTCATACCATATCTTCTCACTATTTTGAGGACCCTGTTGGATTCAATAATATTTCCGCTTTGGTCAATAGACTGAAGACGATCACCAACATTAAGCTAACCTCTTTAGATTTTACCTATAACCATCTTTCCATGATACTAATTGCTTTCTGTTTAGGAAATTAGCATTTAGAAATCTCCTTCAATCTTCTGTTTTGGGCAAGGTACATAATCTACTATTGAGTCAAGAATGCAAGATACTCCATTCTTATTTGTAGAAGCTATATCAGCAATGTTTGAGACAGCCCATCCTTCCTAAACAAAATATTAGTATTAAACCTAGTCTAAAGGGCTGATTTGTTACTCTTCCAGAGGCATAGTAAACTGGATAATCGAGAAGATCTTCATGTACCTCCATCTCAATGAATAAGTCCAATATCTACAAAAATAATTTTTACTAAATAATACAAACAAAAACTAACTCTTACTTCACTTTCTACATCTTTAACTCTAGCTGTTGGCCTATCAACTTTGTTAATGATAATGATTGGCTTTAAACCCTACTTTAGGGCTTTTTTCAACACGAATTTTGTTTAGGTCATTGGACCTTCTGTTGCGCATACTAAGAGTATGACTCCATCAACCATTGACATGATACGCTCCACTTCACCTCCAAAATCGTGATGTCCAGGAGTATCTACAATGTTGATTTTATAATCTTTGTAAGTGATTCCTGTGACTTTTGATCTAAAAATTACAATAATTAATTGTAATGAAAAGATGCAAGAATAATGTACAGGATTGTGATGCCTTTTTCTTTCTCAAGATCATTGCTATCCATTGATTTCTCGTTTTCCATTCCAGTGGTTTTAAGAAGAGTATCTACAAGTGTAGTTTTTCCATGATCGACGTGAGCAATAATGGCAACATTTCTGAATTTGGTAGTATCCTTTGAGTTCAGTACTTTCAATATTTCTGGATTCTGCAAGCAATAATGAGTAAATGAAAGCGAAACAAAATCAATTACTTACTTTTATCACTTTTTCTTGCATCTCAAGTGCAAAATTCTATCTAGGAACTTGAGAAAGACATTTAATATTTTATCTAAAGGACAAAGTATTTTTTTAAAGGGAACGCGAGACTACAAAGGAAAATTAGCTAGTTTCTTTATCTGTCAGCTACAAGAATGCCTTGTTGTTAGAAAGGAGATTCTTGCCTAACCTGGAGAACTGATGAAGTCTTGAAGAGATCATTACGATATTTTCCAAAAATTCTTATTTAACTTAATTGAATTAAGGTTTTTCTGGAGATTGAAATATCTTCTTTGGATTTTAATTTCCAATAATTTCTTTTTGGCCTAAAGAATCTTCTCAAAGATTCTTTAAATAATAAATTAACTACCAAATATTGAGTTAAAATAAAGGGAAATACTATTTGATTATTTTTGTTGGCTGTTAACTACTATCTTTTCTAAGGCCAAACTAACAAATAAAGTATGCTGAATATTTATTTTTCATGCAATAATTGTGTCAGGCGTCTGAATTCTTTCCAGAAGCATCTTTTCATTCTCATTCTGATACTCTCCCTTTACGGCTTTAAGCTAACAAAATAAATGAGAACTATTTAAGTAACAAAGTTAATTTACAAGTTAGAATTGTTTCTTTAAAGGAGTGAGCACTTCTTCGTAATGATCAATTTCTTCACCTCTTAGGAACTCAATGCAATTTTGCTTTCTATTGATCTTGAAAAGTCTTTCAACCTTATTCACTTCAAATTAAAGGCCTGAGATATCTTGAATCTTCATGTTCAATTCTTTCTCAAGTTAGCTGAGAAAAGTAGAAATAATTTACTACCAGAATTAATTAAAACTAAAATGTTACGATGATAAAAGGCGAAGATAAACAGCAGATAATTTAGATATTTCCTTTATCACAAGGCTAATGCGTGCTTATTTTGCAAGACCCTATTAAATTGGTTTAAGATAAATTAAATAAAGATAAGTGATATTTGTAATTTTACTAAATTTCCTTCTTTTGCTAGTTCTTGTTAGTTGATTGCCATGAACGAATCATATTTTTCCAAATTGACCTCAGATTTTTTATAAAAATCTAAAACAGCTGATACAATAGAGGTTGTTATTATATCGTAATTCTAAGCCGGAGTGACTTAATTCTGTTTCAAAAATATTAAATATGATGATAAAGAATTCAAAAAGGTATTACCTCTCTCGCTCTGACATTAAGGAAGAATAATTTTTTGTAAGAATCCACATTGACTTAATAAAGCTCTTTCTAAGGCATCATAACAACTTGGTTAAAGCATTCTCTTGCTTCTAAGAATCTCTTAATTTTCCAACATGTGAGTTAGTTACTACTGATAAATTGAAAGATTTTACCTTGAGCCCTATATAAACGCAACCACAGTAATATTGGTAGGCAAAGAAATCGACTTCATCTATTCCTAAAAATAAAATTTTAGATTGTCAATAATAATTACTTAGTTACTTGAGCGTATTTCCAAATGAATGAGAGGTTTCTCGATGATTCTAAGTGCACTCTTATACATTTTTGCTTTAAGGCATGTCTCTACGAAGAGTGAGTGAATTCGAGTGAGCCCAAGATTGTCTTTTTCAAGACTTTTGCAAGCACACTAAAATAGAAAGAATGATTAAAATATCAACACAACTCAAAGTACCTCTAGCGCTTTAATTGCTTTGACAGCAAGCCCATTATCAACCATAAACCTTTTATAATCATCTGCTACTCTGTAAAGTTTATCAATTTTAAATGAAACCTATTTTCCATCTCCAAGAGACTTTAAAAAGCGATCATAAACATTGAAGTTAACATTGACATCTAATCCAGAGATGCAATAGAGAAACAAGAGCGGATGCGCCTCTATACTCTGATTTTGAACTGCAGCATAAATTTGTTGAGCATTTTTCTTGATGTTCATTTCTTAATTATCAAGTTTTTTAGCTAGAGCATCTATTGAGCCCTCATTAGAGAGCTTGATATATTCCGCGATATTCATTTTTACTTTTTATTTTAGTAATTTTTTCCTGATCAATGAATTGAAAGACTTTCTATTGATTTTTGCTTGAGTCTTAGAGATTAAAAATTTGATTTTATTGTTTATTAAGATGAAAATTAATAATAGACACTCTAATTCTTGTTGATACTTGATTTTCTTATTAAACTAATAAACTCTTCTCGTTTACTTAATATTTGAAATTAATTGAAAAGAAAAAAATGTTAAAAAGAGAAAAAATATGGTTCAACTCAAAGAAATTAAGCACTTTTTTAGTTTCTTTTAGTATTAATTTTTTTGATTACAATTTTATCGATCATCATGATTTTTACACTATATGATTTTTAAAGATTATTTCAAATTAATTCTCTGAAATCAAACCACGCCTTTACATTATCCCCTTAAAACATTCACATAATCATACATTTTGAATTAGTTTTTGTCTATTTAGCTTGCAATATGCTTTTTGCAATTATTGTTCTAGTATCTCCTTCAAAGCTGGGAATAAATGACTCTAATAAATCTTCCCTAATTTACTTAACTACTCTTATTTCTAATGGTTTTTTTCCTTCTAGCACTTCAATATCTTTATGCCAACAAAATAAACTTCCTCCTGTTCCTATTTTTTAATACAACTAGTTTAAAAAAATCGCAATAAGATCTTTTTTCCCTTTTTTTTGTAGTTAAATTAATTAATTTTCCCTTTTTTCCCCTCCCCACTGATGTTCAAAATCTTTTTCATTTTTTTTAAATAGAAAATCCACCAAAAAAGTAAAAAGATAAAGAAATAGTTAAAAAAATCCTTTAATTTACCTGCTCCTTTATAATCATTAAAAGGATTGAGTTCAATGAGGATTGAAAAGCAAGGCTACTTTTTATAAAATACAGCAAAATCTACAACTCCAGAGCTCATAGGCAGTTCATTTTTAATTTAATTGAATTTATTTTGAATCTCATTCTTAATTATTTCTAAGGTATCTTCATTTTATAGAGTCTGCTCAAGAAAATAGTAGTTGTATTGACTGATAGCAGTCAATTTTTTATCAAAAAAGAAACAGCGAAATTCACATTCGTCTTCCATTTCCTCCTACCATTTTCTGCATGAAACTGAACTTATCTATGAATTCATTTGTTCTTGAGATGGAATTTATTATTATTCATCAAATAATGTTATGCTTTTAACTATTAAAAGTCTTCTGAGATCAGTAAAAACTCTCTCACTTTAACAAAGTAACTTCAAAGCACTTTAACTATCTTCAACTTTTAAGAATTATTTTGTTGTATTGAATATAATTTTAATAATTTCGTTATACTCTTCGTTAGTCAAGACTTACAGAAGATCACTACTATTAAACTCATCTTTTCTTGTTTGAGATAGAGAAGGTACATTCTCTAATCTTTTTTGGATATTTGGAATTGATTTCACAAATGCGGTTATCCTATCTTGCAGTATTTCCTTGTTTTCGTCAAGATTCATTACTGCATCTTTTGGGCTTCTTGTCGACAATCTAATAAAAGCACCTTTCATATTATTTAGAGGACCCTACAATTTCTAGGCCAGCTTTTACAGTCCTAGTTCTTCTTGTTATTCATCCAGTAAAAATAAGTTTGTTCTTCCAATCACTACCTTTCTATATCTCTATAAGATGCAAATAGCCTCTCCTATTGTCAGAGGGATGAAATCTGTTTCAAAAGAATACTTTTTTAACAAAGGGTACCAATTCTCTACATCATAAGGTATTTCGTGCTTAAAAAGCTCGTTAAGTTCCTCTTTACCAAACATATTTTTTAGAATGACTAATATTGTTATTATCTTTCGTTTAAATTAATGCTGCTTTGATTTTGATATAATTAAAAAGATATCTGACGAAAACTTATCTTAATTAATTCAATTAATAATTGAAATTTTTATCAATAATATATTGATGAATTATTTCTTCATGATATTTTGAATTAAAATATGTCTAATTTGACTGTTTCCTAAAAAAAGCAAAATAATTTTTCTGTTATTTTACTTATTAAATTACTATGGAAATAAATATTCCCTATTGAACTTCATTTGTTTTAATTCATTTTTTTTAAATTTGGGGTTGGGGTTGGGGTTGGGGTTGGGGTTGGGGTTGGGGTTGGGGTTGGGGTTGGGGTTGGG
>Ga0302271_10003415_pt1 | contig 13420 bp, 9 predicted proteins | sample III_Bog_N1_1_FD_198767 | JGI IMG/M metagenome (GOLD analysis project Ga0302271, IMG submission 198767) | Peat permafrost microbial communities from Stordalen Mire near Abisko, Sweden - III_Bog_N1_1 | ecosystem: Environmental > Terrestrial > Soil > Wetlands > Peat | place: Sweden: Abisko... | reverse complement strand
AATATTCTGCCTACTAAGCTGCCATCAAGGCTAGAAACTTCTCTATGGACTGAAGGCTGAAGCTGCAGTTTTTGGTTTGGCTTGCAATTTTATTAGAGGAGGGTGCACTCATTTTCAGAAATATTTATTGGTTTGATTGTCAGACGTTTATCTATGATTTGTTTTGTTTGAAGGAAAATTAAATAATGTTGGGGGCTGATTTCCTTATTATTCAAATTTTCACTTAAGCATCAACCAAAGATTATTTCGAGAAATTAAGAAAATCAGAAAAATTTTTTTTTGCTTTATTAATAAGCACCCCTCTATCTCCCTTCCCACAACTAAATCAAGTATTATTTATTAATTTTTTATGCGTTTCAAAAATGAAAACTCTTTCTTGTTCTTTATTTCTCAAAGAAAGAATGTGGAATTTCTCCAATCCTTTAATCAATAGAGACCATTCCAAATTACAAATATCAATTTAGTTTTGTTGCCTATTTTGGAAGGCTATTCAACATTCCAGAGATTGCACTTTTAACTAAAAGAACTGATTTCATAATATCCTACTATTATTTATCTTGCTTAGTTAATCAATTCAGTTTTATCATTCACACTACATGTTAAACAGTCAGCTTTTCGATTATCAATAACACAGCAAAAGAGATTTGATGCTTTCTTTCAAAATGTATCTATTTTTTTTTGTATTAATAGTGAGGAATGCTAAATAATATTAAATTTGAGAACATTTATTCTTAAAATATGGCATTATCTAGCTCGAAAAGGAATATTATGAAGAAGAAGTCGAGTTGATGATTCTCTCGAAAAGCAAAACAGTTAAGAGATTCTATTCGAAAAATTTGAATAGAAAAAAAAATTGAACAGTGTTCTAGCAGATTATTAATTTAATTTATATTAATCGGTTCTATTGCTACTTTTTTAAAAACACAGAGGTAATAAAGACCATTAAAAGATAAAATTCATTTCAGATTATTTTGGCGATTAACATTTTGTTGTTGTAGTTTCTTATTTTACTTGTTAAATGCTTGGCAGTGGAAAAAGCAATATGTTTTAAAAAAAGTCACAGATATTAATAAAAATTGAAATTCCACAAGAAACCGAAGTGGATAGGATGGAGGCAACTAGAAAAGAATAAAAAAGAGCTTATTGTATTAAGTTAATCTATTTTGGAAGGATAGAGAGAATGGGGAGAATACGTTTAGCTTACATTTTTTGTTAACATTCATGTACTTCTTCTTGATCTGTTTTGCCATTCATTTGATTGGTATTAAATGAGCTGTTAGTTAATTACTGGGTCTGATTTCATCAAAGCTCAAAGCAACAAAAAAGAACAGGGATTATTTTTTTCTCCCCAATTTTATTCAACTTTTATTAATATTTGTGACGTTTCTTATTTTGGAAAGATAAACAAAAGGTTAAAGTAACAACGACCTTGAAACCACAAATTGCTAAAGAATCCTTGGGGAAGCAAAAAATAGTTAAGAAAAGAGATGAACAAAATGCTGTATTCGTTCTAGATTTCTTCTTTTTGAGTTTATTCTTATAAATATGGTAACTAAAAGGCTATCTTTCTGTATTGCCCTACTCAATGTATTTCAGCTTTATTTTAGTCAAGAATCAAACTTACTTTTAATTCAAGCGCTAATTTTGAAGATTGTTGTTTTATTGGCTATATTTGGGTGAAATAGCAACTTTTATTGTTGACTCTAATCTGCAGTTTACATTAGATTTTCAGGCAACTTTTTCCAAAAAAGAGAAAACATTTCTCAAAAATAATAGAGAGAAAAATGAAAATTCAACAAGGCAACTAGTTTTTATGAACAGAGTGTTTATCAAGCCATGGAATATTTAAAGAGTTCTTACAAGATTGGAACAAACGCGTTTGTGGGAAAATAATTCAAATTGCTTTTTGAAATTCTTCAAATGAAATTTAATAAAAGCCCTTGAATCACCTAGAAAAAATTGGTATAATGTTAAAAAGGAAAAAAATATAAGGGATTTAATGGGTTTTACTTGGAGAAATACTAGCCGAAACGAAAAAGCAAAAATAAACCTCAAATAAACACAGTTGAATAGTTGAAAAGACACGCTGATAGGATTCCTCTATAATGTTAATACGAAGAACAAATATTACCACATTTTAATTCAATTTTTGTTTACAGATTGTGGTTTGAAAAATTGAAATGATTAGGAACCTGAAATAATATTGATATTGAAGGGAAAGAGAAGAAGGGAATTTAAATATAATAAACTGATGGGTAATATGGAAAAGAAGGGGGAAAATGAAGATAATAAGAAAAGGAATGATAGAAACATACAAATTAAAAGATTATTAATTGGCTCTAATAAGTGTAAAAATCAAAAGCAAAAAAAAATCAATAAAAAAACTTAGGCTGACCAAAAAATTGTTTCTAGGATATTTCTCACAATATGTCTTCGTTTTAGGTAAAATACTGTTATTTCACAATACTAAGAGAGCATAGACTCAATAATCAGTATCCTTCTCAAATATTTTTTCTTCAGTGACCAAACTATTCTCAGTTTCAAGGTTGTTTTTTTCATCACCACAAACTAACATTAATAACTCCCCTTATCAAGACTACTCTTTTTATCAATGATTTGAGATCTAACCTTTATGAAATCTTTCTAAAAAAGAAATTACATCGAAGAATAAAAAAATCCAGAAAAGATTGATAATCTGGAATATGTGTAGTAATTAAGCAATCCAAAAAATGGAGGAAGAAGGGATTTTATGTATTTGAGTTTAAATTACTAGATAATAAATACTTTTTGGTCTTTTAAGCTTTCAAAAGAACTTTTTTTTTTCATTTTCTATCTTTCATTAGAGTAAATACCTAATTTCTTAATTTCTAACATGAACATCAAATGTTTATCCTACATGAGGGATTATTTGATAAATCAAATTAAAATATGTTATCTTAAAGGTTTAAAGATTGTCGCTGTCTTGTTGTGTTTTTCTTTCTTCTTCTTTACTTTTAAAGCTTTGCTATTTTTTAGTATTTTCACAAAAAAATTGATATACTCATTTGATTTAGCTTGTGATTTTTAAAAACAGTAGAAATCAATCTCTCAGTTCCCTTCTTTCAATAATCTTGAGGAACTTTATCCACCCAACCCTGAAAACTCGTCGAATATCGATTAAGCCTCAAAAAGGGGTATGGAAACACCCTAAGCTTCCTTTCCTCTTGCTTTTTAAATTGTTTAATGTAATATCTCCCTCCCATGTCCATGTCCTCGGCACTAAGATCTGAATGATTAAGTGCTAGGAAGTAATAATTTTTTATATGCTAATCCCTCTTCAAGACAACTTGTTCCTTTTCCCTGCAATGTTTTCTAGTAAAATCTTCTAAAACAAATGAATTTACAAGAGTAAAAAATTAGATTGCAATAATACTTGAACGGGATGTTGAGTGGATAACATTTTTATTCTGGAAAAATCCAATAATAAAAATAACAGTAATAAGAATCTTCCCCACAAATTCTGTAAGAGAAATCAGTATTAAATTCCTGGCTGCAGGAAATGACTCTTGAATAAGATGTTTCAACTAATTCTTCATTGATCTAAAAACTCAGAAAGACAATCTCATATTCTCATAACAATTCTCAATTCTAAAATTCCCAGCTCCTTCTCGAGAAAGAAACTGCTTCTCTAGCGAATTAAGCCTCTTCAGCTTCTCTTTTAGGCGTTATTTCATCTGCAGCCACAATAATTAGTCCAAATTTTGAAGAAAAGTAAGAAGAAGAATTAGCAAGTATGCTTGAGTTTCTCGTTAATGGTATGCATTATTTGAACAACGATTAGATATTTGAAAAGAAAAAGGAGCTAAAGTCTTTAAATTATAAGGATATGTATGTTTTTGAGAATATTGTGCACTATTATCAATTCTCTAAAAAAACAAAGGAGGAAATGATTAGGTTCATTCTCAGGAAGTGTTTTAAGTTCTTAAAGGGAGAGATTAAGCAGCATGAAATGAGTGGATCAGAAGATAAAGAAGTGGCTTTCACACGAAAATATTTTAGCAAAGAAATTGAAACCTAACAGTAGCTAGCAATTTAAAAGTCATTTTAACGATATACCAACAACATCGTTCTTGGAAAGAGAATCAGAGATTAAAAGGAGATCCCAAAGGAAAACTTTTCAAGCCCAACTTCAAATGGAATAATCCCTTCATATTCTGCATCCAACCATAAAGCAAGAGAAGCAACACCTTTCAAGTACCACTCTAAATTAAATATCAATGAAAATCTAACACAATCTATTAAGACAACATAAAAAAGAAACTAGAAACTAGAAAAAAAGAACAATATTGATTTTAATGAAAGACATTGTGAATCTTTGTTTCTCAAAAAGGTAAGGCAGCAAAATTAAGACCACGGACATCTAATTTCTCAAGATGATTTTTCGCAGTGAGCTCTTCGCAAAGGATTATCAGCTTTTTCTAGGTAAGCAATGCTAATGATTTTTTTATTATTTCTGAGCTTAGAATGAATGATCTTTTCTTTCCATACAACGCGATTTCAGATAAATTCAATGAATTGGCCGAGAAAGAAAATCAAAAGAAGATCTCTCGATGCTTTAAAAATATGTAAAAATTGATGAAAAAAGGACAAATCAAAGTAAATTATTTAAAGGCAGTTAATTACATACATAAACATAGACACAAAATATAAATGTGGTTGGTTGGTTTTCTATTTAATTGAAGATACTTTCAAGATATATTCTCACACTCATTTTTCATTTTATTATTTATTATTGGTAATAATTAATCAGAAAAATTAATATTCTATTGATAAAACAATAAGTAAGTCAAGTTTTACAAGAGACTGCCATGGCTTAAAATATGGCTGAATGAAACATACGATCTCGCAAAGACATTAAGTGCCTATGCTGAAGAAGAAGAAGATATTCAGAGAGAGAAAGCTTTCAAAGAGAAAAATGCTAAAAGGGATGAAGAAATTAACGTTTTTAAAGAAAATGAAGAATGAAAAGCGCAAGATTGCTGAAGAAGAAAAAAAGCAAACGATTATGCATCAATAGTCAGCTAAAAGAGTACAACCTTTAATAAACATAATAATTAAGATTCTAAGAAAAAAAGCTGATCAGAATAAGAAAGAGAAACTATATCTTCTATTAATATTTTTAATAATAAATAATTAAATCTATTGCTTTTTTATGTAGTTCAAATAAACATTAAAAATAATAAACTTCTCTCTTCATTATATTTTATTGAAATGTGTCATAATAATAAATCTAACACAAGAGTCATTTTAGCTAGGGTATGATTTTATTTAAAAGTAGAGTAGTCATACTATCCACACATTTTGTATTGGTTTAATTGTCTAATGTCTTCTGTCAATCCCTGCCTTTTTTATGTTGTTGAGAAAATTAATAATTTCATTAGTTTACTCAATTTAAAAAGAATTTTCTTTGTTGAAGAATTTCTCTGATATTAAAACAAATTTGAAACTGGGTAATTAAATTTTGTTTCCTTCCCAACTAATAATATCTCTGTGTATTGATTAATAGTTTTAAACAGTAATCTACATATCTCATAGTGGGAAGAAGGTCAAATTAAGCGAAGAGAGAAATTTAAGGGGATTAAGAATGTAACAAAAATTAAATATACACAATAGCCACAAATTGAGATTTGTGGCACATATTAGGTCTGCTTTTGAGGTTGGGAAGATCAGGGTTTTATGGTTTTGATGGATTTTTAAAGGGGTACCTTTGTCTAGATGTTCTTCATGAGAAAATGAAAAAAAATATAAAACATCGAAGGAGGATTTAAGATCTTTATAGAGAGGATTGCATCTTTTTGATGCTATTTTATAAATTATCTGTTTAAGCTAGTTAAAAATTCAGGAGACTCTAACATTGTTTAAAAGTTCTTGAAAACAACAGAAATCTTCTTACTTTACAATTATGCGAGTTGATTCTCTATGCGTCATTTGAGGAAACTAGTTTAGAGCTATTTGAAATGTAGGGTTGCTTTTAATTGCAATAGAGTTAGTTAGTTACTGTGTCTGCTGAGAAAAAAACTAATTTGGGATTTCGTTTGCAAAAAATAATAGATAGTAAATTAACAAAGAATCAAACCAAAAGAGAACACAAGTGGTTTTTCATGAAATCAGAAAAGATAGTTATGCGGAGACTGCTTTGGAGTGTGCTTGCAGCTATATTGCTACCAGTTGTCATATCTAAAAAGGTAAGCTATTGAAAAACCTACAGTTGCTGAATAAATCATTAATTTTTTGGTTGATTTTTAGGCAGCAAAAGAAGTGCTATTAGATGATTCTTTGTGTTTCTATTCTTGTTCTAGTTGCGTTGGAGAACAATTTTACGAATGTGCTACCTGCAAAGAGGGATATCAACTCACAGTGATTAGTGCAATCAGTGATATCAGTGCAATCGGCTTGTAAGGTCGCTCAGTTAATTTACTAACAGGTACTTGCGAGTGTCCATCAACCAACCAATCGAACCAAAACATTAACGAATAATGCTCTTCATAGCATTTCTCCATTTCAGAGATAAGTGAATATGGTATATTTTCAGTTGGACTAGGTACAATGCTAGTCGCTTTGTGTAGGTTAATCTTCGAGTTGCACATAACTTTCCTACTTGAATTCTTGGATCTGATTTAGTTTTTTTCTAACTTCATCTTTCTCAATCAGCAAGATATCCTATCTACTTATGATTTACATAGATTCTATGAAGCATTCAATCCAGTTTATCTCATGAATTACTCTTCAGAGAAGAGCAGTTTCAACAGTGGATCGATATCTGTAGATGCGCTTGTGATGCCAATAAATAATGTTAAGAATAGCTATAAAACTGAAACAATCTAAATTAAATCTGCTTTATCGCAGAATTACTACAAGCTCAGCACATACATGAACAGCGGATCGCAGTAGTTTAGTACCACCTCCAAGTGGTTTTTTTTAGTTATTTTGATAACCTTACTGATCTCCGGTTTCGCAAGATTCCTGCATAAAAAGTATTTGAAGTAGAAAGTCTACCCGAAAGCAGCCGAAAGCGAGAGTGATTTAGAAAAAGAATCGGCGAGGCGATCGTAAGCTTGCGATTCCTTTCGCGGTAGGATCGCAGCATTTCGAAATCGATAGCGATTAACACTTGATTATCGGCATTCTAAATATTTCACTGTTTATTGGTATCTACTCACACTGCCTATCACAGTGTTTTACATAACTCTAAACTCTCAACTGATATATCTTTTAATCTAGTTTTCAAACATCAGCACTACAATTACAGCAAGTGCAGATAATAATAGCAATAATACACAAACCGCATCAAGTGTTACCCTCTCAATTCCTTATGAAACCACTGATATTCTGAGTATAATAGGATTTCTGATTTGCTTTATCATATCAACCTCGATTATCTTCAAATTATGTGGTCAACCTGATTCTCATTTAGTTCTTGAAAAAACAGTCATTTTCAATGGGATTCTAACCCAGCGATCATGCATCAGTCGATATATCCCTATATTCAAGATTCTCTTTAAAACCATTGAAGCTACTTTATTTGTTTCATTATATCACAACAGCTACGGTTAATTGATCAGCTTAGTGATAATCTCCTTAGCTTAATTATTTATATTTATTATGCTTTCGCCATTCTCAAGACCTTCATCGAATAGATTCTTAATATTCTCAGCATTATCGAAGTTCATCATAACACTATTTAGGCTGTTTACTGTACTTTGCAGTGATCAACATTCTCTCTTTATCCTCTTCTCTACTCTGCCTGCTATCCATTTCACTTTAATCTTCTTCTATTTCATTATCGGTTTAGCAATTTTCATCCTCTCAGTTTACTTTTACTTTGCTGCTAATCAGCAACGATAAATGCTCGAGATTCTAAAAATACAATAGTTCGCCAAATCGCAATCTACTAACCCACCTATTCTCCACCTTTAACTCAGTGACTAACTTCAAAACATCACAATAAATCACTCACCTGATGTCAGCCCTGATAAATCTGCACTTATCCACAAATAATCCACTTCATTTTGCATAACTGCATCACCTTGCTTCCCTGATAAAGCCTTCGAAACGACTTTTCAAGGTGACAACAACAACAATAATATTACAAATAATGCTTTTACAAACAATGACATAACATTCGATGGAGGAGCTATCACCACGAATAATAGAATTACCGATCAATTCAAGAATAAAGCGATTGATCATCGAAATATAAATAAATTTGAGAATATCCTTGACGATCTTGATAAAAGCACAAGTTCAAATTATTATCCAAAACCAGTTCATTAAAAGAATTCTACTATATCTTCATACTCGAATAATAGCAATTCAACGGAATCTTAAACGATCGATAATCAAGGTTAAGCAGTAATCCCACCACCGATAAGAGAAATCACGATTGTTTAGACATTAATTTCAAATAAAAATTATGAAACAATACCGACTCTCTAAACAACTTCTTCTGCAGCTGCAGCGATTTCAAATAAAGTGGCTAATAGTTATAATACCAATGGATTAGGTTTCTCGAAGAAACGGTACTTTGAAACACCAAATAAATTATTTCATCAGAAGAAATCAAGGATGTCGCCGTTTAATAGTAGTTAAGAAGATAAAGCAATGCAATAATTCTAAGAACTGAATGAGTATATCGCAGAAGAAGAAAATAATCAAAATTAAGAGCAAGTTATTCATCCTACTTCGCAAATCACTTCACCTAAATAATGAAAAAAGAAAGAAAGAATTCACTGTTGTATATTTTTATATTTTTTAGTTGGCTTTATTGTGCTTTTGTAAAAATATTAAATTTAAGGAAAACGATCCAGTAGTGCATAAAAAACAAAAAAATCATTTGTCAAATTGGATAAGAAAAACAAAAAAGAACTAATTATGAATGAAGAAATCATAATAATAAAGAGGAATTTTACAACGATTGAAAATCAAAAAGCAAAAAGAGAGAGAGAGAGAAGAACATTTACAAAAAAAACATTTCAAGGACAAAAATATTAATTGAACAATAACAACAAAAAATGTCTGCGAGATTGTGAACTCTAAAGGGAAGTATTATGGCTGTGACTTTATTGTAAATGATGATTTCATACTACTACTAGCTATTTTAATAATACAAAATTTATTTATTATTATTATTATCGTTCCCTTGCGGTTAGGATGTTTATTATTTAGTGGGGGAGGGAGGGGAATAAAAAGACTGTTTTTATTTGGGAGGAAGAACGAAAAAAGAACTGGAAGAGAAGCTTTACTTGAATTGTACACGCGAGAAGAGGAAGACGGAGAAGAAGATAATTGCTTTTAATTTTCGATAAGAATAAAGAAAGGAGGTCTCTATTACGATTTTCTTATCAAGATTGTAAGAGCCTAATAATTCTACAGTAAAAAGAGTTGAAACAACTGCAATACGATACATGAGCCAGCAGCCTGAATAACCATCCAGTGTTGAAAGAGTACACAAAGAGGAATACGAAATAGATCAAAGCGCAGATGATCCTCTTCAAGAAGGTGAAAATATTGCTTCAAATGCACAAAAATTGAAGATTCTTGATTTAGCAAATAATGAACCAGTTCTCTAAAAACAAAATTCTATCCAGTAAGAGCTCGATAAACGAGCTGCTGCTGCCACACGGATACCTAAACCATCTGATAATAACCCATGTAGAGTTAGTATTTTAATAAACGGTGAAGTAGTTCAAGAGTCTCCCGATAACTCAACTATTTAACCTCCTGAAAAATATGAAACCAAATCATGTTCAGTGAACCTCAATGTTTGTTCTGAAGAAACTAAGGAAATCAATGATATTCCAAGAAGCATTTCCTCTCACTCACCTATTCAAAGCAGCGAAGGATTATCCATAACTGCAAGTCCTTCATCGGAGTTGAGTGGCAGTGCTTAGATGCTATCCTACATGAATAAACAGCAAAGCAGAAGAGATATGAAAAATTGGATTCACGGAAAAAGTCTAGGTGGTTTTACAGTTCGTTCTTCGCTTCCTGACAACAAAGTCACTAGTTATGACTAGATTGAAACCCCTAAGAAACTCAACGGCCACGCAGAACAGGATTCTAGTTTTGTTTCTGATCATGAAGAAGTATCAGTGAGTTCGAAATTTGTAAAATATGGGGAGAGTTTTTGCTCCCCTGCGAGGACAATCGGAAGTAGTAAGAGTAAAAAGATAATAAAGATAAGTAATTCAATAAGTTCAGAGTTAAGATAGCAAGATTTCAAAGATGATGAGATGATTGAAGTCGATGAATCAGCGTATCAAGCGATTGTGAAGAATTATGATATTTCCAAGAATATCTCTGTGTCAATAAAGAGTCTCATTTCGAATCCAACTAAGGATAGCAACTCAAATGATCCAAAGAAGATCACGATCCCCGTGTTGATTTCTGTAAAAACTGCTGAGATTGTTATGTCATTTAGTTCGCTTAAAGAACCAGAGGAAGAAGAAGAGGAATAATAATCATAATAGGAAAATATTCTGAATAGATTAAGTCACTTGGGGATCAATTAAATTGCACTCGAAGAAGGAAGTAGCAGTAGTGGAGAATACCATGAAGATGATGAAGAAGTAGTCTGTGAAGGAATCGAAGGTATTTCAAATCTTGTTGCGAAGATCGAGGAGAAAGCACATAAATAAGAGTAAAGTGATGATATTGAAGAGGAAAATGAAAGTGAAGAAGATTAAGAGGAAAAGGATAAAGAAGAAGGAATTGATAATAAATTGCAAGAAGTACATTTAGTTCAACGCCAAGAGTAAGAAAGCCCCAACAGAAAAACATCAGTTGAGGAAGATTGTTCCAAAGAAGAGGAATCGAACAATAAATAAACATTTATACCAAATACTCTTTTGTTCGAAGATGAGCAAGATAATATGGTGCTGCATAGAGCTAAGAACAGTTTATTCAAAGCGGAATCACTTTAATCTTCTTCAACTTAGCCTTAAACGTAATCTCCAGTGGCATAGAGATTCCCAATCGATTTAATTTGCGTGATCGACACAAGTGGCTCTATGAATGGTGAACCTCTTGCATTAGTCAAAGAAACATTGCTCTTTTTGATAGAATTGCTGCAGAATGGAGATAGAATATGCTTGATATAGTTTTCGACGAATGCACGTCGCTTAACACCGCTACTTTCGATTTCGAAAAAAGGAAACAGAGAATTAATGAGAGAAGAGATTTAAAAGCTAATTGCGAAGGGCGGAACGAACATAAATTAAGGAATGCAAGTTGCGTTTGATGTGTTAAAATAGCGGAGATTCAAGAATGCCATCACAAGCGTTTTTCTCTTAAGTGACGGGTTGAATGATGGAGCAGAGCACAGGATTTAGGATTTATTGAAAATGATGAATTTCTATTAGAATTACAGTGAAGTGAGCTTCACAATCCAGACATTTGGATTTGGTAAAGACCACGATCCAGCTTTAATGGATAAAATATCTTAACTGATGGATGGGAATTTCTATTACATTGAAGATATTCATAGGTTAGATGAGTGTTTTATTGATGCCCTCGGTGGACTTTTTTCAGTTGTGAGTTAGAATGTTGATATACGAATCAGAGTACCGAGAAATGCAAGAGAGAAAGTGAGTATTGTCAAGACATTTGGATAAATATGGAATGTTGAATTGGAGTCTTATGAATATAGGATAAATATTAACTAATTGCTGTCGGGTGTATCGAAAGATTACGTTCTTGAACTGGAAATTGATCCAAATATTCTGCTAAGTATGCTAAGTGAAAAGAAGTTAGACGTGATGACAGATACAAAAAGCGATTCTAATCAAGGTAATGATAGATAAACCTAAGAATAGTAAAAAGTTATTCCTTCTTGTGAAGATATTGCGCACAGTATTCTTGAAATTGAATTAACGGCTTCTTCAATAAGGTTGAAAGCAGAAAAAATACCAAAATTATTCTAACCAAATAAATCGGAGAATGTCCCAAAGTAACTACCCTAGGATATCGAAATAAGAGAAGCAAATAATGTAGATTAAATACCTAAAGAATTAGAAGAACAAGTTCCTCATGAGTTTTAAAATATCGAATCACTCCAAAAACAGGAAAACAACCCAAATAAAATTATCTAGCTTTCTGAGAAAAACGAACATCTCGATGAATCAAGCAGCTAGCATAGCGTAGAGAAGAGCATCGAAGGGAGTGAGATAGACTACGCATCTGAAGAGTACATTCAAAAAGTAGTAAAAGTAACTAAACTAGATTTAGGTGTCAACTCTTTAAACGATAAAGAGGTACAACTTCATTACTTGCGAGTAAAAAGTGCAGAAGGCTTAGAGCGATGCTAGACACTCGCAGTGGCTAAAAAATTCGATGAAGGAAGTGAATTAGTTAAAAAATTACTTGCAGAGTTAAAAGCTTCTCCACCTGAAACGCTGGCGTAGCTTTCGAAGCTCGTAGGAGATCTCAAAGAAGCTGCTGAAGCGCTTAAGAAAAAAGTAGGTGAGCAAATCGGATGGCATAGGATGATTTCCTGCAGGAGAATGCATATGGAGTAGCGATCAGCTGGGACAGATCTAGCTTATCAGAATTCAGTTCAGAAGTTAATGGTGCAAAAAAGATAAACTTTCAAGAATCAACTGCTAAATCCTAGTCATTTAAGTTAGATTCACAAAGAGTAGCAGTTTTTAAGTCCAATTTAGCCATTCGACTAGTTAACAAATGAAAATTATTTCCTTCACCATGTCAAAGACACAGAAAATGAAACAGCTGAACATAACTAGAACTTAGCTTCAATTTAGTCTCAATCATAAGAGTTGGAACATCACGATCATTTAAACTGATTTGTCTTTTTATTCTTCATCATTCCTGCGGCTTTTATTCTTATTTTTTTTTTTCTTCATAAGGTTTGCTTCTTTTCCCCTTTTGGCTCATTTTATACCATTGAGAATACACTTAATCACTTAGAATCATAATCATCTCGAAAAACTCCCACACACTCACACAGTTTTTACCCTTTTAAATATTCTTCATGGATAGACAATAATAGTTCAATGAATTTTTTATGTTTTAATATTCTGTGATTCTTCTGATTTTATTGCTTTATCCATGAATTATTTTTTTTGAAACAAAAAATGAAATTAGAAGGCAAAACAAAAATGAAAAAAATAGATTAAATATAGTTGGCTCATGAATCACTCCAAATAGAGAGGAATAAATGGATTTAGTTTAAAAAGAAAAAAAACCTTAATGATAAGGTTCTTTTTTTTTGCTTTGCAACTAACTGATAGTTATGTTTGATGTTGAGTCTGGAAGATAGAGTTAGGGAAATGTTAAAAATAGAGAGTAATTCTACCATCAGAAAAGGCTAGTATATGGGCACTCTTTAAGGGAATAAAGAATAGAAGAACATATGTCATCCTGG
>Ga0302271_10003411_pt1 | contig 13433 bp, 9 predicted proteins | sample III_Bog_N1_1_FD_198767 | JGI IMG/M metagenome (GOLD analysis project Ga0302271, IMG submission 198767) | Peat permafrost microbial communities from Stordalen Mire near Abisko, Sweden - III_Bog_N1_1 | ecosystem: Environmental > Terrestrial > Soil > Wetlands > Peat | place: Sweden: Abisko... | reverse complement strand
ATATGATAAATATCACAAACGAGGTTTTGAAATCTACCAGGTATCGCTCGACCAGAACAAACAGCTATGGAAACAATCCACTGAAAACATTCCTTGGACCTGCGTACGCGACATCAATGGTCCGAACACCAAATATATTGCTTCGTATAATGTCTCCGGAATCCCTACTACTTTTTTAATGGACAAAAAAGGAAACATCATCTCTCGTAGCCTTGGTTTAGAAGAATTGAAAAAAGCGATTGAGAAGCTCTTATAATTCGAACAATTCATAAAATGATAAAACAACTTGCACTTTCCCTGGGGTTTGATGCCTGTGGCATAGCACGGGCCGAATCCTTAACGGAAGATGCATTGTATCTGCAGCAGTGGCTTGACGAAGGAAAGCAGGGGGACATGCATTACCTTGAGCGCAACTTTGAAAAGCGCACTGACCCCCGAATTCTGGTTCCGGGATGCAAGTCAGTTGTGGTTGTTCTAATGAATTACTTTTCCGGGCAGAAACAATGCCCTGAAGCGCCTCATATTGCTAAATACGCCTATTCGGCTACTGACTATCATGTCGTACTGAAGAACAAATTAGCCGAACTGGAACAAGTCATCTGTGAGGCATATGGACCGGAAAGTGTAAATGCCAATGTCCAGCATTCATTTGTAGATTCAGCACCCATACTCGAACGTCGCTGGGCTGAACGTGCCGGGCTGGGCTGGTTAGGCAAACACACCCAATTAATTCATCCGGGCTTAGGGTCTTACACTTTTATAGGGATTATCCTGTTGAATATAGAAACAGAATACGACCTCCCCATAACTCCACGTTGTGGTACCTGTACCCGATGTATTGATGCCTGCCCGACAAATGCATTGCAGAACGGGTCTATCGATGCCCGCAGGTGTATTTCATACCTGACCATCGAAAGTAAAAGCGGTATACCTCCTGAATTTCAATCCTGTCTATCGGGCAATGCATTGGGTTGTGATATTTGTGCAGATGTATGCCCCTGGAATACAAAATGGGCAACCCCTAATATCCATGCCAGACTTGCTCCCTCTGAAAGCATGATTCAATGGAACAGGGATAACTGGCAACAACTGACAGAAAAAGAATTCAATCATTCTTTTTCAAAATCAGCTATAAAAAGGACCGGTTTTAAAAAGTTGAAATACAATATCGATTTGTTGAAAAAAACTCATGGTAAACTATAGGCTTTATCATTCAACCTATTGAACAAATAAATCTAAATCAAAGAAATAAATATTAAAATAATTCAAACAAAAGAATCAATTATAAACAGGTTGCAATTAATTATAGAATCACTTTAGCAGTCTTGTTTCCTAATTTAACGAATAAAACACCCCTTACAGCAACCGAAATAGTATTTACTCCATCAATGGTTTGTTTTTGAACCAACAGCTGGCCTATTGTATTATAAATTTGTACTGTTTCACCGACACTGGCATTAAACAGCACATTGCCATTTTCAACTGTCACCACGAATGAATCTTTTGACGTATTTAAATCGGTAGCAATGGAAGAAATACCGTTCAACGTCCTTACAACAGTCATAGCACCTATACTTGAGAAAGTTAAATAAGCTGTATTTGAACCTGATGTATTGGGAGTATAAGTAATGGTTACAATTGTGTTTGGGACAGTTCCTCCTGTTTGAGTAACTGAATAGTTCGAAAGTGTAAACAAACCTGCATCTAGTCCCGATATCGCAAGCCCTAAATCGACACTTAGATTTACACCACTTACATTCAAGGATTGAGAAACAGGACTGCCCTGAACTGTCGTTAACGTTGGGTCGGTAACATCAGTGAGCGTAATTGTCGGGTTTGGAGAAACAATTCCATTACACGTGACAGAAGTCGAGTTAGCGCCAATAACTGCGACAGTAATATTTTCAGTATAATTGCCACTGACTAATCCTGTTTTGAGGCGTGAGTAAATAGTAGTATTAGCAACATTTCCACCCGATTGATTCAGTGTAATTGGATTCGTGGCAACAAACGAGACTCCTGAACCTGTTGAAATCTCATAATCAATCGGTGGTGTTAAAGTGATGTTGTTGGTCAGAGTACTTCCACCCACAGTAAATGATTGCTCCGTTGAAGGTCCGTTACCAGCTTTATAAGTAAATCCATTCAGCGTATTTGTAGAAATGTTTAGGACAGAACTATTACCGGCAGTCAAACTAACACCTCCAATGGCTATATTTCCATTAGATCTGGCTGTGTAAATCCATTTTAGAAATCGTGAAGAAGATAGAAGGGAAGTAAATGATTCTACTACAAATGTTCCACTGGGTAATGCCGTTCCATTAGTTGTATTGTATAGTTGAACGGTAGTATATGTAATTCCATCTGACGACTCTTGCAATGTAAAATCTCCTGGAAATCTGGTAAGTGAAGTACCGGGATTCCATTTTATTTTGAAAGAAAGAGTTCCGGGAGTTCCCGAAAAGTTCAATATTAAATTATCTCCCGAAGTATCAAACTTCATTTTTGGGCTTGTAATATAATCAGACCCCAGTCCTGTTTGTGTCAACCCTGTGACAGAAGTACCCGGGTTTCCACCATCATATACAAATGGAAGACTCGCTTGTCCCATTGTATAAATTGGGAACAAACAAATCAGTAACGCCAGATATATTGTTTTAAATATAGTTTCAATTCTCATATTATCATACAATAAAGGGGGATATTCGGCTTCTCAAAACTTACAGATTTATAATCCTGTACAAATATAACAGAGTTTCTGACATACTGTTTATTTTTTTTTGAAATATATTGAAAACATGTTTGACTTTGACTCAATGGTTGAATATATGAATTGCAAATTTGCAGGTGCAATAAATTAAAATGGCATTTTAAACCTATAGAAAATAATTTTGGGTCTTTATTTATAGATTCTTCATTTGAAAGTCTCTTATTGGTATTTTTCAAGTTTATCAATTAAAATCAAATCCGGTTCACACCTGATTTTGTTTGATTCTTTTTTCTTACTACTGAAGTTCATTTTAAATTTCAATACAATTTATTCATTATTCCAATATATTTCAAAGAGAGTTCAAAGAGGGTTGATTAAGAGTTCATTGAGACTTACCTATCTTAACCCTCAATCAACCCTCTACTAACCCTGAACAAAAACAACATGAATCCCGAAGATTCGTTTTTGAGATACTACTGCAACTTCATCCCGTTTTAGTTACATCCGGAAGTTTTAATTCGGATTTTCAACTGTTTGAAGAGGTTGGGTAGTTTGTGAGGATTGAATGTTAGAATTTAGCATTCATGGATAATAAACACCTATTTTGTAATCTGATTCAATAAGTTTTTAGAAAAAGTATGAATATTTTGAATCTAAATCAAATCCATGAATAATATATTGTCATGTCGAACTCAACTTTAAATCTATACCTCTCCGAAAATCAATAAATCAATGATTACTCACTTGCTAGATAATTATTACTAATCAGACGCAACTTCGAATAATGAAATTAATTGAACAGACGCAGATAAAATCCAATAAACTTAAATATTTCACTTATCTCACACAAAATTTAAAATTAATGGTTACTTTTGCAAACTTTTTGAATAGATTTATTTCAATCTAACTTACTTAGTTGAATAATTATTTATTAATCTAACTCATTTACATTTTACATATTTTTTAGTCAATAGAAAAATGAAGAATAAATATAAAGACCTCATTGAACAGAGTTTTGAATTTCCAAATGAAGAATTCAACATTGTTGAAAATGAATTAGAATGGTGCGGCGTACCTTTGATGGATATTATTAAACAATACGGAACACCTTTAAGAATCGCATATTTACCAAAGATAGCCGACAACATACGGAAAGCAAGGCGTATGTTTAACGTGGCCATGGCAAAAGTAGATTACGAAGGTGATTATAACTATTGTTATTGTACAAAGAGTTCACACTTCTCATTTATAATGGAAGAAGTACTAAAGCATGATGTTCATATTGAGACATCTTCAGCATTTGACATCAATATAATGGAATCTTTGTATGAACAGAAGTTACTTAAGCAGGATACTTTTATTATATGTAACGGATTCAAACGCCCTCAATATGTTGAAAACATACAAAATCTAATGCGTCAGGGTTTCACGAATGTGATACCTGTACTTGACAATAAATTTGAACTTGACTTATTCCTAAAGGACTTTGACATTAAATTCGAAGTAGGTATGCGTATCGCAGCCGAAGAAGAACCTAAGTTTGACTTCTATACTTCACGCTTAGGCATTCGATATAATGATATCATTCCATATTACACCAAGCACATTGCCAACAACCCTCAGGTTGAATTAAAGATGCTTCACTTTTTCATTAATACAGGGGTAAAGGATACTGCCTATTACTGGAACGAGCTAAACAAAGCAGTAAATCTGTATTGCGAGCTGAAGAAAAAATGTCCTCAATTGGACAGTTTGAATATCGGAGGCGGTTTTCCAATCCAGACTCACCTGGATATGGTGTACGATTATGAATATATGGCTGAAGAAATTGTGTCACAAATCAAAACCATTTGCAAACAGAACGGTGTGCCGGAACCACATATTTTTACTGAATTCGGTTCCTATACAGTTGGTGAAAGTGGTGCCATGCTTTATTCCATCGTGAATCAAAAGAAACAAAATGACAGGGAACTCTGGAACATGATTGACAGTTCATTCATGACTACCCTGCCAGATACATGGGCTATCAATCAGCGATATGTATTTCTGGCTATAAATAACTGGGATTCAGAATATGAGCGGGTAAACTTAGGAGGCCTGACCTGTGACAGTGAGGATTTCTATAATGCTGAGGTTCATTCGAATGCAGTCTTCCTGCCTAAAATGCATGAAGAATGCGAACAATATATCGGATTTTTTCATACCGGGGCTTATCAGGAATCACTGAGTGGATTTGGAGGGATACAGCATTGTTTAATTCCTGCCCCAAAACTGGTGATTATCGATCAGGATGAAGATGGTGAATACTTTACTAAATTGTTTGCAAAAGAACAAAGCTATAAATCAATGCTTAAGATTCTTGGCTATTAAAATAGAATTTGCTGCTATAAAAAAACGTGTTCTGAAGTTCAGGACACGTTTTTTATTTTTTATTCACCCTCTTCTAAATAGTCGGCAGAGGTCTTAAGTTTATTAATGAGTGGGTTGGCATACATTTCCAGGAGTTTAGACCTAAGGAAATCTTCATCTTTGTTTTCAAGATTGATTTTTGCAATCTGCAATGAAAGGTATCTTTCAAAATCCAATTTCTCGATAGTAGTATATTCACCAGAAAAAAGCTTGCATTTTTTGATTATATCGTAAGCAATTTTATTGTTTGCAAAGATAGAATAATTGGCATGGATCCGTTTATCAATCAATTCGGCGACAAGTGTTATTTGTTCATTCCGGTTAGAAGTCTCAACTATAATTCTCTTTAAATCGGGATTAATAGAGCCTGTGATTTCATACACAACTTTCCCCTTATAACCCATAATGCCTGTTTCCATATTGAGCAAATCATCCTGAGGATTCTTTTTGAAACACGAATCATCACGACGTAGTTGCATTTCCTTTGCTTTGAGGTAATCGCACGGATCGTATTCATATGATATACTTAAAGGACAGATGTTTAATTGAGTCAGATTATCGATAAAACTATTCTCACCAAACATATTCAACATTTTCAACAAACTTTCCTGAGTACGGTCATTTGAATCTTTAGCACGTCCTTCCCGTTGGGCAATCCAAATGGATTGATTCCTCGAAAGAGTATCCGCAATGTAGGCTGATAAACGTTTTGAACTTTCAAGGATATGGCGAGCACTTAAACCACGCTTCACAATAAAGCTTTTATTTACCTTTACAAGATCTTCAATCCATGGGGAAATCAATAAATTATCACCAATTGCAATCTCGACTGTATTCATGCCCTTTTCAATAAACTTACCGCACAGGAATGCTGAATCAAGAATGATATCCCGATGGTTTGAAATATACAAATAGGATTTGGAAACATCGATTTTTTCAAGGCCATTGAGCTTGATTCCTTTTGTCATATTAGCTTCCAGATACTGGAGAAATGGATAAACCATTTCCTTTTGAAAAGCATAGTTGGAATGAAAGCTCAGTAAACGTTGTTTAATGACTTCTTTTGGCAGGAGCGGATAAATAGTACTCAATACCTTCATGAATTGCTTCTCTTCGCTTAAACGGCTTAGTACTTCGTGTACTTCTTCGTTTTTATAACATCGTATTTCTTCAAAATCAAATTCCATATTCTATTCAAATTAATAAGAATTAATACTCATCCGAAAATAAATCATTTATTTAATAATGTGATCAAACAACAAACTCAAAAATATAAATATAACAGGGGCAGCCAAAAGCATACTATCAAAGCGGTCAAGCAGACCGCCATGTCCGGGTATTACATTCCCGGAATCCTTTACATTCAGCGTCCTTTTCATCAACGATTCAATTAAATCGCCGAAAGTACCGAATACTACAATAATTTCGGAGAAGATAAACCAGTCAATCAATCTAATTTGAGGAAATAATATTGAGAATACATACCCTGAGAGTAAAGCGGCCAATGCACCTCCAACAAATCCTTCCCATGATTTTTTTGGTGAAATACGTTCAAACATACGATGTTTCCCGAGCGTCACACCTACAACATAAGCACCTGTATCATTTACCCATATGGTGACAAAAACCGATAATAGAAGAAGGGGTTGCCATTTATCGAGAAAAAGTATATAGTTTAACAATGCAAAAGGCAGAGCAATATAAATTTGCCCCATGATGAAATAAGCCCAGTTATGAAGTGGATTTGCTTTTTTACGATATAATTCTGAAATTAAGACAATCACTACATAGAAACCGTATATAGTATATTCCGGAAAATGCCAAAACCCTGAAGAGTATAAAAAAGAACCCAGGAAAAGCAATACGGCACCTATTGAGCCAAGCCAGGGATTTACAGCAATGTCTTGCTGACGGTTTGTTAAAGTATGAAATTCATAAACAATCCAAGCGCTGATTAAAGAAAAAAACAAAGCGAATGTATAGGGACTCAACAAAATAGAACTGACAATCAGCGCAACAAATAATGACCCGCTCAAAGTTCGTTTTACAAAGTTATTCATAGTATTTAGATATAATAGGAGACAATTAATCAATAATAGCTTATCACTAGTTTGTTTTCAAAAGTTTCATAAGTTCATCGAGCTTTGGCGATAAAATTATTTCTGTCCTTCGGTTGCTTGCACGTCCTTCGGTAGTTGAATTTGAAGACCTTGGCGAGAACTCACCTTTTCCGGATGCTGTAAGTCGTAATGGTGATATTTTATATTCATCAGTCAATATTCGTACAATAGATATTGCCCTGGCAGCACTTAAATCCCAATTATCATGATATTGCACTGTTTTAATTGGGATATTGTCGGTATGCCCTTCAACCAATATATCGATATCATTGTTCTTATTAAGCACATCTGCCAACACTTTAATAGCTTCTGTCCCTTTCGTTTCAACAGCTGCACTTCCAGATTTGAAAAGTAATTTATCGGACATAGAAACATAAACTTTCCCGTTCTTAACATAGACTGATAATTCGTCGGATTTGAAGCCTAACAATGCTTTGCGCAATATATCATTTAAACGGTTTGTAATGGAATCCTGGCGGGCTACTACTTTCTTCAGATCGTTCAATGCATTTTCCCTGTTTACTAAAAGTTTCTCTTTTGCAATCAGCTCTTCAGATTTTTGTTTCAACTCGTCCGACTTCTTTTTTAAGGCTGCACTGTATTCTTCAGATTGTGAAAGCTTATCATTCGTCAGGTTGTTATACCGTTTTTCGAGGTTCCTGAGATCATTGCCTAATGTGGTAGTATCATTCTTGAGTTTATAAATTTCATTATCCCTCGATGATAAAGTGGTACATAGAGAATCCCTTTCATGAATTACATTCATGATTATTTTTGGAAGGAATAACTTTGTTTCAGGTTTTGCTTCCCCACATTTATAAATGGGGGTACATGAAAATAAAGAAACACATAGAATCAATGTGAAAAGAACCGAATGAGATAGTTTCATGAAAATAATTTTAAATAATACTACAAAATATTTATTGAATCTTCAAATAATAGCTGCGACATTTTGACTAAATTCAATCTAAGAATAGACTCAAAATACCTGGTTCAAATTGAATAATTGTTGATTTTGTTAACTTAGGAAGAGAAATACAATAATACAGCACAAAGATAGCAAAACTTTATACTCTGCATAGAAAAACCACAAATTCTTTTGGTCCATGTGCACCCAACACCAATGTTTTTTCGATATCGGCTGTCCGGCTTGGGCCAGTAATAGTAGAAATTGCTGAAGGCAATGAATCACCATATTTTTCTTGAATGGCAATATAAGCATCTTCAGGATAATTTACCAGTTGAGAAACGTGAGCTAATACAATATGGACAGGTGGAAAAACATGCATTTGTCTTCCTGATTCAGATGCAGAGGAGACTAATACGCTACCGGTTCGGGACACTAAGAACTCACATCCTGTAATTCCGGCCTGCATACTTTCAAAATCAGAATCACTGGTGGAAAATGGAATAGAGTAAGCTTTTAATTGGTCTGTGATGTATGAATCCCGGCAATAAAGAAAAGGAAATTTGTTAAGTTCAATAAATGATTTGAGCCTGGTATATAAATCGAACTCATCGGTGCATAAAACACATTGACCGTTAATTGATTCAAGTTCATTTTTGAAACAGGTAATGGCATCCGGCAATATGGGTTTATAGATCTCATCAACATTTGAATTTAAAACAACAGCAGAAACCGGTCTGTTTTTACCGGTTTCTGCTATTTGTTGTAAAATTCTTTGACGGGAAGAATTAGTCGACATTTTCTTCTGCTTTTTCAACTGACCCTGTTTCAGCTATTTCAGTTTTCTCAGATTTCGATTCTTCCAATGCTTCACTTTCAGCATTTTGTGCCATTAATTCATCGTTTCTCGAAGTCCATGGACGTTTTCCAAAGATTTTTTCAAGATCTTCAGCAAATATAACTTCTTTTTCAATCAACAATTCTGCCAGTGTATTGTGACCAACAGCATTATCAATCAAAATCTTTTTAGCACGTTCATATTCAACCGCAACAATATATTTAGCTTCAGAATCAATCAACTCGGCTGTTTTCTCACTATATGGCTTGGTAAATCCGTAATCCGAATTTCCTGTTGAATCATAATAGCTCATATTGGCTAATTTATCACTCATCCCAAAATAAGCTACCATGGCATAAGCGCGTTTGGTAACGCGTTCCAAATCATTGATAGCACCGGTAGACATTTGATGCAGAAAGACTTCTTCGGCTGCACGGCCTCCTAAAGTGGAGCACATTTCATCCAGCATGTGTTCTTTGTTTGTCAACTGTCTTTCTTCCGGCAAGTACCAGGCTGCACCTAACGCTTCTCCACGTGGTACGATGGTTACTTTCACCAATGGATTGGCATGTTCGGTCATCCAGCTTATGGTAGCATGACCTGCTTCGTGATATGCTATTGATTTCTTTTCAGCAATAGTAGTGATTTTAGTTTTCTTTTCCAATCCTCCAACGATACGATCGACAGCATCCAAAAAATCCTGTTTTTCAACGAATGATTTATTTTTACGGGCTGCTATCAAGGCTGCCTCATTACAAACATTGGCAATATCAGCTCCGGAGAATCCCGGTGTTTGACGGGATAAGAAGTTCACATCCACAGTATCGTTTATTTTAATAGGACGAAGGTGAACATTGAAAATTTGTTTCCGTTCATTCACATCCGGCAAATCAACATGAATCTGTCGGTCAAAACGTCCTGCACGAAGCAATGCTTTATCCAGAATATCTGCCCGATTGGTGGCTGCCAGAATGATTACACCACTGTTTGAACCAAATCCGTCCATTTCGGTGAGTAATTGATTCAATGTATTTTCACGTTCATCATTGCTTCCCATATTTGGGTTTTTCCCACGGGCACGGCCTACTGCATCAATTTCATCAATAAATATAATACAGGGTGCCTTTTCTTTTGCCTGACGGAATAAATCACGTACGCGGGATGCTCCTACCCCAACAAACATTTCAACAAAATCAGATCCTGACATGGAGAAAAAAGGTACATCAGCTTCTCCGGCAACAGCTTTGGCAAGTAAGGTCTTACCTGTTCCCGGAGGGCCTACCAATAGCGCACCTTTTGGAATCTTACCACCCAACTCGGTATATTTTGTAGGGTTTTTAAGGAATGACACAATTTCTTCAATTTCCTGTTTTGCTTCTGCCAGTCCGGCAACGTCCTTAAACGTAATCTTATTCGTTGTATCGCCTTTATCGAAAAGCTGTGCTTTTGATTTACCGACATTGAAGATTCCACCTCCCGAACCACCACCCATTTGACCGGACATACGACGGTTCATGAATACGAAGAAAAGAATCAACAACAGGAAAGGCAAAATGCTGTACAGAAAGACATCAAAATAATTACGGCTTTCTTTGTATTCAACAGCTCCTTTAAAACCATATTTTTCTTCGGCAGTTTGTATAAATCTTGAAATTTCTTCTGCTGGAACACTTACTGTAATTAGCCTATCCTTCGAATACATTTCAAATTTATCACCGTAGACCTTCTTTAGGGCCTGTGTATCTTTTTTTGTCAATGAATCCTTAAGAGCTTTCGGATCTAATGCCAAAGTGCGGTATTTTTCCCCGAATGCTTTTCTGAGTGCAGCAGTATCCGTTGAGATTTTAGAATAATCAACCAATTTAGCCTCAATTGCATTTTTCGAATTAAACACATCGATTTTTACAATCATTCCTTGTTTAATATACTCTTTAAAAGTCGTGAAGGGTACCTCTTTTGTGGGCGTATTTTCATTAAAGAAATATGAACCCAGCAAAACTAATATGATGATACCATATATCCACGAAATATTAAATTTAGGGAATTTACCCGTTGGTTTGACCGGACTTTGATTTGGGGTTTTATTTTCCATTCTTTTACTATTGATATCTTGTTATTTACTTATAACTAAAACAAAAAAATCGTTTCTTAGTTTGTATAGAGTTTACAAATCAAAAAAATTAGAGTATATCCTCCAATTTCTTCAAATCGGCGTCGGACCATAGATGTTCGATGTCGTAAAAAGCGCGTGTGGGACGTTGGAACACATGTACAATGATTTGACCATAATCCATGGCTATCCATTCACAATTTTGAAAACCATCGGTAGCATACGGTTTCACCTGTATCTGTTCACGGACATAATCCTTTATGGATTGTGCAATGGCATTAACATGTACATTTGAATCCCCTTCGCATATTACGAAATAACTACAAGGAGATTCCTTTAATTTAGTCAGGTTGACAATTACAATATTTTTTCCTTTGCGTTCCTGTATACCTTCAACAATTTTATTTACAATTTGTTCGTTTTCCTGCATTATGCTGTTCTATTAATTTAATTTTGAAAATGGTTACAAAGATACAGTTAAATGACGGAAAATGAAAATGTTGTTGAGATTAATAACCTACAATGTTCATTAAAACTCTCATAAATAACATTTAAAGATCAATCTTCTAATCCGGTATTCGAAATTTGAGATATTCAGTATTTAATTCAAAGTAACAGAATAAAAGAAGTCCAATACAAAATATGCATTGGACTTCTTTTTAATGTTCAGAAGTGAATCATTTACTTAACGATCGAAAGAAAAGTTTCATCGGTAGCAAATTTAGAGAATTCTATATCTTTCACTGCTTTTGCAGCTAAAGTACCATCTTGTTTCACAGCGTTTCTCAAATTGGTATAAACGGCATCACGGTCGTTTGTACGGGCACCAATGATTGCTCCAAGGTAAGAAGTCATTGCATTAGGTTTTGCAACAGCAGCTAACGTTGTACGGGCACCATTGTAATCAGCATTCAGGATTTGTAATAAGGCTGCGTTATTCGAAGCGGTAGAACCGAAATAAGTCTTAGCTTTTGAATAATCTCCTCTGATGGTATAGATGGAACCAAGTCCTTCACCCAGGTTACCGCTTGTTCCGGCAGCTTTACCGAAGTAAACTTCTGATTTGGCCAAATCACCTTTCGCCAATGAAGTTAAACCTGCATTATAATTCATATCCACATTTGTTGGATCAATTTCCAATGCTTTTGCGAAATAACGTGCAGCATCATCTGTATTTCCCTGTTGGAATTTAACCACACCTAAGTTATTATAACCACGTGCATCAGCCGGATATTGTTCAGTTACTTTTTGATAAAGAGCAGCCTTTTCACCTAAATCAGTTGTCAATGTGGCAGCATAAAGCAATTCTTCAACCGAAAGCTTTGAAGCATCTTCGTTTGCCAGTTTGCTGATTTCAACATCCGATTTACCGGTTACATCTACAGTCAATTTCAATTTTGAACGACGTAATTGAGGAAGTATTTCTTCTGCAATTTGTTTGAATGCAACTGAAAGGTTTTTAATCTGACGGTCACGTTCTTCAGGATCTTTGTACATGGTCAACACTCGTAAGATAACTTCTTTATCCTGAATGTTTGATTTTTCCATTAATGCCTGGAATCCTTCCCAGTCTTCAGGTGTGAATTTAGAATCAATCTTCACGCTTGTTTTCAGTTTTTTCATTTCCTTATTCATGAAATCAACTGTAACCTTTTCACGACTTTCAGCCAAATTGGTATTCAATTTTAGCGGTCCTTCCGGAGAAGCATAAGCAGATAAATCGAATCCTGCTATTTTTTGGTTTGGCGATTCTTTTACTTCTTTGATCTTCTTTGTCAGTGAAACCATGTCGGCTGAACTGGTTTCGGACTTACGAAGTTGGGATTGTTGGATCAGGAACATGATATCAGCTTCCTGTTGTTGTTGGATAACACGTTGGAATTTATCAGGTACAATGACAGGATTCAATTCCGATGCATTTGTTGAAACAAGTTGTGAAGTAGCAATCACTCCATCGGCAACTTTCACGCTTGGTATCTGATATGTTTTCTTTTTCTGAACAACACTGAATTCAAGATAAAGTTCTGATTTTGCCATTTCGGGCACATAATCAAACGATGTTTTTAATGAATAATTTCCGCCTGTTTTGAAAGCGATAGTTTTGTCATTCCCCTTAACTTTTTCTCCCTGGAATACTGCAGGTGTACCTTTAACTTCTTTTCCTTCAAACTTTAAAACAGGAGTCACAGTAACAACTGCATTCTTGTTGAAATACTTCACCGGGAATGTTCCAGTTACTGTGGCATCAACTTTACCACCTTTTACTTCCAGTGGATTTGGATTACATTTAAATAAGCTAGGATCTAATGCGGTCAAGTCTTTGCTACAAGAACTGAAGA
>Ga0302271_10003410_pt1 | contig 13443 bp, 14 predicted proteins | sample III_Bog_N1_1_FD_198767 | JGI IMG/M metagenome (GOLD analysis project Ga0302271, IMG submission 198767) | Peat permafrost microbial communities from Stordalen Mire near Abisko, Sweden - III_Bog_N1_1 | ecosystem: Environmental > Terrestrial > Soil > Wetlands > Peat | place: Sweden: Abisko... | reverse complement strand
GTTGAGTTCGTCCCTATTGAAGAAAATCTTGTCGATGCCATCTGGGAGAATAAACCAGTGGATTCCTTAAACAAGGTATGCTATCTTTGCTGAATAATATCTAAACATGAAAATACTGTTATTTTATAGATTATCAGACACGATGATAAGTATGTTGGTTAGACTGCCGCTGAGAAAATTAAGCTAATAGGCGAAGGCTTGAAGAAGATTAATGCTACTGCTATCCTAACTTCCAAGCTAGATGAGATTGCTTGTAACAAAAAAGAAGGAATTGAATCTTGAAATTTCTTATTTTAGTTTCTTTTTGCTGTTAGGGGTTTTGAATCTCAGAGGTTCTGATATTTCCTTCAATCCTGTGTTTAAATCATACCTTATCATCTACTTCAACGCAGCTGAGAATACTAACAACAGTGTTCTCTACATTAACAGTGATAAAGTACCTGAGGAAGTCAAGGAATATTTACAAACCATCAATGTATCGTTGAGTCCTTACACTCAGGTCTTTACTGATATTGCCGCTATTGGGTAAAAAATCGCTTTGCACAAGGGAGAGAACAACTCTAGAATAATTCACACCATCCCTTCTGAGTAGATTGTTGAGATGACTGGAGTAGCAACAATCAATAGGCTGAAGGGAATCAAGACACCAACATAAATTGCAGGGTTCAGAACTTGCAACATTCGTGATGGTGCTTCTTTGGTAAGTTATTTCGCCTGGCTCGAAAACGAACTCGTCGTCAATGGCAACACTGAGCTGACTGAGTACACTGCGTCCAAAGTTATCGATGGAAAACGCATGAAAAACGAATTGAATATGGGTTTGTCTTTCAATACAATTTCTTCAATTGGTCCGAATGGAGCCATTGTTCATTACAGCGCTGAGGAGAGCACCGCTTCTAAACTCAACCCAAATTAAGTTTATCTCCTAGATTCGGGAGCATAATATCTGTAAACATGATTTGACATAATTCTTGGCTTAATTAAAATCTATTTATCTGTTCTCCCAAAGCGACGGAACAACAGACACAACTCGTACAGTTCATTTCACTACTCCAACTGACGAAGAGAAAGACGCATACACTAGAGTCCTCCTTGGAAATCTTGACATTCAGAGAGTGCAATGGCCAGCTACTTCAAGAATTGGAGGTTCTGATCTTGATGCCCTTGCTAGAAGATATCTCTGGGCTGCTGGATTAGATTTCGGACACGGTACAGGCCACGGAGTTGGTCATTTCCTGAATGTTCACGAAGGTCCTCACGGAATTAGCAAATATCGCAGTGAACCTCTCTTAGAAGGCATGGTTGTCACTGATGGTAATGATATTCTTGAAATTATTATATTTTGTCAATTCTTACATTTTTATTGGCTTATTAATTTGTTCTCATAAACTTACCTAATATCTTGTCAATTAAATAGAGCCAGGATACTACAAAGAAGGTGGTTTCGGAATCAGAATCGAAGACGATCTCGTAGTTGTGAAAAAATCCACTGAAGGCTTCCTTGGATTTGAAAATCTCACAATTGCACCATACGAAAGAAATCTCATCGATTTACGACTACTATCTCAAAACGATAAGGACTACGTTAACTAGTACCATTCTGAAGTCAGAGCTAAATTATCCCCACTTCTTAAGGATGATGTGTTAGGACTTAACTATCTCCTCAAGAAAACTGAACCTCTCTGAAGAAATGATATTTTACTTGTGAATATATGTTATTTTTTTCACATAAATAATCATACAAGTTTCAAAAGGCTTCATTTTTATTAACCCAAAGATATTTGTCTACCTACTAACTACAATTGGCGTGAAACAACATTTCAGGGATGGATTTGGTTTGTTTTATTTGGATTAACGAAAGAAATTAAAATTCTTTTTTGGCTATTTTCTTCTCAAGAAAGGACATAAAGAATTAGGAAAAAAATAGATAATTAGTTTTAATTAGAAATGATGGAATGTTTGTCTGTTTAAATTATTTTGAAGGGTATTGATAAAAACAAACTTAAAAGACAAAAATAAGAAGAAATAATAAGCTAAAAATACTACAAATAGATTGTTAATTGAAATAAATGATGCAATAAAGTTAAAAAAGAAAGAAATTTCTTGGAACTTGAGAAAGTAATTAAAAGGGCATCTTATGAATAAAAAAAAGAGAAAGAACAACATTTTTTGAGTTTTTAGTCATATAAAAAAACTTAAATTAAGTGAGATTTATACATAAAGAATAGTCAGCCAGAGAGAAAGCACCTAAAACTGAACATATTTAGCTATTTTATTGAACAAAGTACTTTTTAAACATATTTATTAATGTAGGGTAGCCTTTGTATTTAGATATTACAATAACAATTATTAATTTGAGGTGAAAAAGTAACAACCACGATTAATCTTACAGAAGTCTGGTGTTTATGATTCTGTTGAATAGTATGAAATTAAAATGTGGGGTTTTTAGAAAGAATGACGAATATGAATAAAAATATTATTTGCATATCTTCATGAGTAGCGATACTTTAGATTGAAAGTTAAGGAAAACCACCAGGCGATGTGTGTTTAAAGCGAAGATTAAGAGGGTAGGTTAAATAAAAAACACATTCTTTACATTTGATAATAAGATAAAGAAAATATGGAAGTGAAAGAAGTCGAAACAGCTGCAGAGTCTCTTGAGCTTGAGAGCTACACACAAGACAAGAGTAAGAAGCTGCTCGAAGAGGCATATCAAAGAAATGATAAAAAGGAATTTAATAGTTACTCTTAAGGATATTCTTATCCTCTACGATTCATTTTACTCCACTTTATGAAGATGATATAGAAACTTAAGAAAGTGGAGCTTTCAGGAAGGAAGATTGATGTGGAAGATCTCCCAGAGTTAGAGGATAATGTTCGCGTTGAGTACACGGCAGCCAAAATAAAGCCTAAGATAGAAGCTATGGATCCAGATAAAGTCACAGTGTATTAATTTTTCAAAATGCTAGCATTTTCTTTTAAAAAGACCATGTTCGGACTGATAGTATACATAATGCTAGAGAACCTCACCAAATTGAGCAGTCCATGGTGCACAGCGAAATTGATAACATTAGTTAAAGATAAGGAATTTGAATCCGCTTTCTACTGGAGTTTAATTCTCATCTTAACAAACTTCCTTGGGATAACTCTAGGGCAAAATGCTTGGGCTAAGATATAAAGGCTAAGTGCTCAACTTAGGCTAGGACTCATAAACATATTGTACGATAAAATTAGCAATTTATCTGCTTATTCTGTCAAAAAAGCAAATATTGGTAAAATCATCAACATGATTTCTTCAGATTTCAACACCTTCGAATCCAAAGGCTGCTATATTTTTCATTCTCTGCTTGCACCTATTACACTCACCATATCATCAGTTATGCTCTGCTATAAGCTGGGCTGGGTAGGTTTATTAGGAATAGCTCTGCTTTTAGGATTGTTTCCTTTGCAAAAAATAATTGCAAAGAAGGCATCTGAATATACTAAAATTTAATCAAAAGATAGTGACACTAAAGTCAAATTATTCACTGAAATGATGGAAGGAATAAGAATCATTAAGATGTACGGATGGGAGAAGGCATTTAATCATATTATTTGCTCTTGGAGGCACTCGGAGGCTAAGTATATTTTAATCAATCAGACAATAATGTATATCGAGCACGCGCTGTCATTAGTCGGCCCTCTCATTATTGCGCTTATTTGCTTCTTTATCATTGACTTGACATATCCTGATTATCTGGATACAGCCATTATTTTCTCCACAATCGAACTCATTAACCTCATTTCCTTAACGATAATTAAGAATGTTGGTTTTGGGCTCAGTTTCATCTATGACTTCAAAGTCCTCTTAAATAGATACATGACTATTATGTCAATCGAAAACGTTCAAATGAAGAATGCCGACAGTCTCAGGTCCAATGAGACTTCATCGGCTTCTCCTCCCTCTCCAGATGTACTAGTCATGATGGAAAACTTTTCAGCCTACTGGCACACTGAAGATCTAGATGAGAGAACACCAGTGCTGCAAAATATTAATTTCTCAGTCAAAAAAGGAGAAACTGTCTCTGTGATAGGCTCCATCGGAAGCGGAAAGACTACACTCCTATTTGCGATGATGCAAGAGATTCCTCGATATAAGGGGATCTTTTACTCTACGACTCATTTGTCATATGCAGAACAAGAGCCATATATTTTGTAAGGCTCGATCAGAGACAACATTCTATTTGGAAAGTCCTTTGATGAGGAGTTTTACAGCAAAGTTGTTTGGGCTTGCTGCTTGATAGATGATTTTAAATAATTTGGCAAAGGCGATCTCACCATTGTAGGTAAGATAACACATCTAATTCCTGAATTCTTAATTAAATCTATTTTTAGGTGAAAGGGGATCGAACTTGAGCGGAGGACAAAAAGCAAGAGTCTGCTTAGCAAGAGCAGTGTACGCAAACACAGATCTTTATCTGCTGGATGATCCACTCTCGGCAGTGGATTCAAAAGTAGCCAAAACAATATTCAAAAACGTTATTCAAGGCATGCTTCGAGACAAGGGTGTGGTGCTTGTAACCCACCAACTTAACTATGCGCTTAAATGTGAGCGAATTGCAGTGTTTGAAGATGGAGTTTTAGTACTTCAAGGGGATCCAAATTAGATAGATTTCAAATCAACCAGCATATCTAAATATGTTGAAACCAACAATCCTGATAAAGAAGATAATGAAAGTGGAGAAGAATTAAAAGAGGAGAGCACTTAAGAAAAAGATAATGAAGAGGAAGATGATGAGAGCGATGTTGCAAAGGAAAAAGATAATAAAACTCGGTTTGTGTGCGTAGAATAGAAAGAGGATACACTCTTAAAGAATGAAGGCAAGAAGGAAGACGATTATCCTGTGACCATGAAAACTTACTTAGATTTCATACGCATAAATCCTTCACCCTGGATATTCTTGCTTGTGCTATTCACCTTTATCATTTAGGAGTTCTTGTTTACAGGATTCTATCATACTCTCTCACTTTACGAGTTTGACTTAGTATTTTCTTAATTCTATCCAGTCGCTTTCGGGGTGATAACTGGGTATTTCGTTTTCAAATTCACTCAATATTCATTTATGTCCTACTTTGTCATCTCATCAAACGAGAGCATCACTTCTAAGATGGTTACCAGCATCTCCCTTGCAAAACCTGTTATCTTAGATGAAATACCCTCAGGACAAATTATTAATAAATTCTCAAATGACATCAATATTTTGGATAAACAATTACCCGAAGCTAGTTTTACTTCACTTGAAGGAATTCTCCATTTCATCAATCTGATTGGATCAGTCATCTCCATCAACAAGGTACTTCATTTAAAGTTTTATTCTGCCTTTTAGTTAAAAATACTTCTTTTTAAACAAGTTTTTCGCCATTCCAGGAGTAATCGAAGTGTATTTCTTTTACAAATGGTTCATGTACATCAAGCCCATTTTATTGAGATCAAAGCAGCTTGATTTGGAAAACAAGACACCAATCTTTCAATTCTTCTAGAGCTCCCTCAATGGCATTTTGATTATCAACATTTATCAGCAAAAGATACACTTTTAAAAGCGAATGGCTACACTCATGAATAACAGTATCAGAACTTATGACATTTTCTGGTTTGTTTCAAGACTCTTCAGTGTCTATATGCAGTACATGGCTCTTGCAACATCGGCAATCGGAATATTCATGGCTCTTGGATTTAATTCCTCTGATCATGGCTAATTTGGTTAGGCACTTTCTTTCTTTTTGCTGCTGACGAACTTCTTGCATGTAACTCTTCGTGGAGTCATTAACATGGACACTTTTATGACCAGCAGCGAGAGGGCACATTCGATATTAAATCTTCCTAAAGAAGCCATTGACTTTAAAGAAGTTGAAATTTAAAATAAAGAAATTGAAAAGAAAATAGATGAGCCTGTAAGGAAAAGAAGTCTATCAAGCACAAGCAAGTAGATTGAGAACTACAATAAGCTAGAAGACTCTCAATAGACTGACCAGAATTTCTCCACAGATGGTAGATAAAATCATATTCAGATTGAAATAGAAAGTGTAAATAGTGCAGAACAGCGAAAAAACACTGGACACCTTCATTTTGAAAATGTATTTATGAGGTATAAAGAAGGGTTAGATTATGTGCTCAAGGGCATAACATTTGACGCATTGCCCTTAGAAAGGATCGCAATTGTTGGCAGAACTGGTGCAGGTAAGTCCTCGATTATTTAGGCTCTTTTCAGAATGAGCGAAATCGAAATATCTTCTGAGGAAGGCCCTTCAAGAATTATCTACAATTAGTAGAACACAAAAGACATTCCTTTATAAAAGCTGAGAAAAAGTATCAGCATAATTCCTCAAACTCCTTTTGTTTTCAGTGGTTCTATCAGAAGGAACATCGATCCCTTAGAGGAATTCTCTGATTCAGATATTAACAGAGTCCTTGAGGAGACAGGATTGAATGAGCTTATTTAAAAGTTACCACATGGGATAAATACGGATATGAGTGACTCTTAGTCTGTTTTCTCAATGGGATAAAGGCAACTAGTTTGCTTAGCTAGAGTCATGCTCAGAAACAATAAGCTTATTGTGCTGGATGAAGCGACAGCGAGCGTAGATATGGAAACAGATCAAATGATTTAAGATCTGATAAAAAATAAGTTTAACAATTGTACAATAATTACAATTGCACATAGACTTAACACTATAGCTGATTATGATAAGGTTATTGTCTTAGACGCTGGAAAAGTACTGGAGATGGATATTCCTTTTAAGCTACTCGCTATGAATGATGGAGATGAATCGATAACAAACACGACAAGCGCGTTTTCCTAAATGGTGTAAAACACAGGACCGAAGAATGCAGAGCAAATCTTCAACGTTAGCAAGCAGACATATCTAACGAAATAGAAATACTTCTGAGTTTTAAGCATAGTCCTATGTTGTATGTAGTGTTTGTTGTAATTTGTAATACAAAAATGAAATTTTGATTTTAGTTTTTTTCCATAATTGTTTGGATTTTTAACTCAACTTTGAGTGCAATTTGAAGCAAAAAAAAAAGAGAAGAAATGATATGAATTCTTGAAAATAAGTGCAACAACTACAAGAATGGTTTTGTGAACATTTAACTTTCGAAAAAAATGATTAAATGAGTTAGCCTAACCATCATCTATCATGACTTCTCTTTTGATCTCAAACAGTGACGGTAAGGTTGTCTTGATAAGATTCATCTCTGACATTCTAGACAGAAGGCACAATCTGGTTAAGGAAGTATTACTTGAGCTTCTCGAGAGTAGCAATTTGTTGGTCACTGCAAAAAAGAAAAACAATACATTATGAGAACATTAATCAAAGATAAAAAAGAAATAAGATAATATTTTACACTTAGCTCTTGATCTTAACGTAATCTGTCTCGTATGATGCGCAAGTATCATTAGTGGTTTGGAGTTGTCCGTTAAGAGTAGCAAGGAGACTTTAGACACTGCTGATGAGGTCAACGAGTTGAGCAAGACGAGCAGCGATCTATTCAAGAGCTGCATTTTAATGGGCAATGGTGTCCTTGGAGTTCTAAATGAGGACATTGAGATTGTCAATAGATTCATTGAATTAGCTAACAGCTGAAGTGTGCTTGAATTCGTTATCAGCTTATTGATTTCTGAGTTCAGACAGAAGTTGTTGGATAAGGTTCACAATCTTGGCAAGTTTGCTTTGGTCGATTTCCTATGCAGAGGTAGCGAGTTCAGCGAGGACACTGAGGACTGGCTAGACAAGAGGAGAAGAAGTTGACTTAAGGTGCTTCTCGAGAAGAGCGACGACATTTCCGAAACGAGCTTTCGATTAAAGGAAACCAGAAGGATTAACTTGAAGAGTTCCAAGAAGTTAAACAGCTTGTTCTGCGGCAGCAATAGCTTCAGAATAATCCTTAGCAGCAGCTTAGTAGCGCTCATTTTCATCGGATTAGGCCTTTTGAGTGTTTTGTAAGTTGTTTTCATTCTCTGAAAGACTCTTTTTCTCGTTCTCCAAGCTAGCTTGAGTATCAGCTTGTTAGGTCTCCAAAGTTTCCTATTCATTCTCATAGGACTTCAAATCGTTGGTAGCTTTCTCGATTTAACCATTAAGTTAAGCTTATTGGTCACTGCACCAGCCTCTTTCACGAGAGATTTCATCAGCATTGTGAGAAGATCTGCTCTAGAGAGTAGCAGAAATGGTGTTCAAGACTTCAGCAACAGCATTAAGTCTACCAGAATCAGAAGTTCCCATGTTCATTTCAACAAGGGCAGCAATCGATCTTCCGAAAGGATCTTACTTGATCTATTTTAAAAAAAATAATATTAACCATGATTTAGGTAATTTAAAATGAAAAAATGCAGCAAATTTAGTCTTGTTTTATGATTCTCTTTTGATGATAGCTCACCTGAAGGAAAGCGGCGTTTTGGAAGACTGAAGTAGCCGAAGCTAGCACACAGAGCGATGCCAATATGAATACTAAGTTCTTCATCAAGAGAAACGTTGCTTTTCTTTTATTTTTTGTGTTTTTCGTTTTATTTATTTATTTTCCTTTCTTGTTTCTTCTCCCCAACAGAGTTTTTGTTTATTAAATGCAAGCTAATTCACCTATTCATACTTACAAAGGAAGTTTCTTTTTTAAAAAAAGATGAACTTTCAATAAATAAGGATAATCCTTATTCCTTAACATAGTTGGCCTTTAACAAGTTTGCATAGCCGTTTTCAGGGCTGGCCAACTTATTAAAAACGGAGATTAACATTGTTTTTCCCTTGTTTTTTAAATCTATGAATGCAGTCTTTAAATAATTCTAGATAAATACTCAGTAACTCACCAAAACTTAGAAGAAAACCAAATACTTGAACCTCTCCTATATCAAAGAAAACAACTATTTACATTAACAGCATCTCCGTGTGTTTTAGATAATCTTTCCATCCATGTTGAAGCAGTTATTAAAATAAAAAACGACCTGTTACTTTCTTCTAGATTTTTAAGGGAAAAAGAGCTTATTCCTAAAGCTAGACGATTGCTTAAATACAGGGGAAGGAAAAGAGAAATCAATCATAAAATCAAAAAAAATAAATAAAAAATAAACATAAAAAAAAAAAATGAGAACTTCTGCGATTTTCCTCCTCGCTTTGGTCTGCTTGAGCGCTGTTTCGGCTGTCTCCCTCAGAAAGAGTGTTGAATCTGTTAAGACCTCCTTCGCCATTGAAAGACTCAGATTCGTAATATTCCTTTACTATTTACTATTCTTTTAAAGTTGCAATATTATGTTTCATTTTTTCTTGGTGAAATGAGGATTGTTTTTATTTCTGAATCTGAAAATTATTTTTTTGCTTTAGATTGGCAAGAAGTCCCAAATGGCTCACGATATCGTCTCCGCTGTTGAACTCCACCTCTCCTCTGGTGGTAAGGTCGATGATGTCATCGCTCTCGTTGAGTCTGCTCTCGAAGATGTCTAAAAAAGAAGAGGTGCCCTTAACTCAGAGTACATCTAGTTGTAGGCTGATCTTAACGCCGTCATTGCCAAGGCTGAAGACGATCTCTCCAACGAGAACGCTAGACTTGTTGTTGTTGACAATGAAATCAACAGACTCAACGTCGAACTCGAAGGTCTTGCTACTAAAATCGCTAACCTCGAACAAGAGCTCGCTGATCTTGACAACCGTGAAGAACTCGTCAACAAGGCTCGTGCCAACGATGTCACCACTTATGCTGCCAGAAAGCAAAGAGACGAAAACTCCATCAGCGTCCTCGAATAGGTCATTAACAAGCTTAAGAATCTCCAAGCCAGAGGTAACTCTTTCCTTCAAGTCTCCCAAAAGGATATTGCCCGTGCTCTCAAGAGAATCCCCAAGAGCAACCCAATCCAAGCTCTCGTCTAGCTTTCTACCAAGTTCGACGCTGAAAAGCTCCAAAACGTTGTTGAGAAGCTCGCTTAAATCTAGAGCGCTATCCAAGCTTCTTACGCTGATGACAGAAACGGTGAGGACGAATCTCTCTAACACTACACCGCTTTGATTGCTGAAATCGCTTCCATCAGAAGCCAAAAGCAATAAGCCCTCGCTGACGCTAAGACCGAAGAAAGCAATGATTAAGTTGCCTTAGCCACCAACGAAAACGAGAAGGATTCCCTCTAGTAGCAAATCGACCTCAACACTGAGCTCCTCCACAAGACTCAAGCTCAACTCGCTGATGCCATCGCTTCTTATGATGCTAGACTCAAGGACGCCGATCAAGCTATCCAAGCTATCAAGGCTGCCATCGATATCCTCAATCAAAACAAGGATGATCTCTAGGCTCGTGAAGACACCGCTAACTACCTTAACGCACCAACTGATGCACCTCTCGCCTAAGATGACCCCCCTACCGATCCCCCTACCGATCCCAGCACTGGAAACGGTGACCCAACTGATCCCCCTCCTAATGGTGGCGCTCAAGGTGACGATCCAACTGGTCAAGACGGTGAAGACACACAAATCCCATGAAAATCCTTCAAGCACAATATATTACAAACATTTCATGCATATTTGTATACCCAGCAAACAAACACTTAAGGCAGGAACAAATACTTTACTTACATAATTAAAAAAGAGTATTTTAACTCTTGTGGGGAATTAAACAAAGAGTTAAATTGTCTTATTCATTAACAACTCCTTGATACTTCGCACATTAAGAAAGAAAGAGAAAGAAGTAATTGCTTTAATAATAGAAATGAGTGTCAACATCTCCTCAAGCCAATACTCCCGTATCCTAACTGATGCTGATGCTGCTTACATAGTCTCAAAAGGCATTAACATAAATGATTCAGATTCCTTTTACTAAAACACAGCATCAATTTCTCTTGTAAACAAAGAGAACATAGCCATTTTCAACTGCTAAACTGTTAATGTTACGAATTCTAGAAATGTGCTTGTCCTTAAAAGCCAGAATGTTTAACTAACTAACTGCAATAATACAAGTATTCAAGAATGCACAGAAGTTGTTGTAAGGAATAGCCATAGTATTACTGTTAACTTAACTCAATCATTCTAAGCCATAAATACAAATAACGTAGACCTTTCTCATTGCGAAGATGTCAAAGTTTAGAATTGCAATTCCGCAATGTGTTCGCATTCAAAGCGATCTCATTTTTAAAATACTTAAAATGCAGAAATTTAGTATGGCGAACAAATCGAATTATAAAATGTAAACACTTGCAAAGTGCTTAATATTCAGCAAGCTTCCATCTTGAATGGTTAATAAGCCGTTTTTGAAGATTGCAGCTAAGTTAAAGCTCAAAACATTAGAAAAGTTATCTTAAAAAATATCATCGAAAGTGCTACTCTTCACAATATTCCTGAAGTAATAGTTTAAAATTGCCAAGGGCTTAGCACCACAAACTGTAATAATATTTAAAGAATTTGAGGATTCTTTTAAATTTTTTAAATTAAGATGTGTTTTCATGATTAAATGTCTTGATATTTGTTATTCTGTGTGTAGTTGGATTCATTTATTATTGGGTTTGTTAAAGCTCCTATTGCAAAACAAAAGAAATCAAAAAATTTATTATTTTATGATGAGTTATTTAAAGAACAAAAGGAGTGAATACAGTGTGCTCTGTTTGAAATTTCAAACTCCCCAATAATATATCGAGAAGTATCAATAATCAGCTTTTTTTGAAAGATCTTGAGTGTTATCTGAAAATAAATTTAATATTCGATTTGAAGATTGAAAAAAAGCACAATTAATTGAAATCAAACAAAGATACTGTAACTTACTAAAGAAAATGGATACTCTCCTTAGAAGGTAGTCAGTATATTATGGCATATTCTCTTTATAATCTTTATTTCTTGCAGATTTCAGTCAGAGTTGAAGAGCAAACTGAGCTAACGGACTACCAGCAATATGACAGAAGAAACAACACTCTTAAAGGCATTTAAATTCTTTGATCTGTAAAATACTGGGTTCTTGGCTAAGAATGAGTTCTTCAGAGGACTAGCTAAGGTCGGAGTTGTACCTGAAATCAAGGTAAAGTATTGATGTACTAACAAAACTCAGGATCTAAAAATATACTTTTCAGGAATCAGATTAGCTGTTCGAGTACTTTGCCGCAAATCAAGGAAACTCCATTGACTACAGAGACTTTATCTAACAAGTATTAGCAGTGATATCTGATCAGAGAAGATTGGAGCAGCCATAGGCAGGAAGAAATAATAAGGAGGAAACCCAATCGAAGTAAACAAAATCAACAGTTTTAGCGTTATTTTAATTGTTTATGCTTAGCTTTTCAAGACAAAGGACTTCTCAGCAACAGCAACCGTAGCAGCAGTAGCAGGAGCAATAACCACAAAATAGAACAAATCCTGTTGTGGAAAAGTAATGTTAATTAGGTAATATATATTATTTAAAAGGTTATTATTTTGCAGTTAGGAGCAATTTTTCGAGAGAATTCGAAGAAAATTAGCATAGAAGGGTGCTTCTGGGCTGCTTAGTTTCGCGCTTATGTTGAAAGTAAGCTTAAATCTGAGAGATAAATTATTTTTAATTGTGATGTTATCCTAGAGCAGTGATCAATCTGGTAGGAAATAAATCAGCTTCAACGCATTGAACGGTGCTTTGAAAGACTTTAAACTAAACGAAAACGTCGATATCGTTGAGAGAGTGTTTGAGTCCCTTGACAGCCAAGGCAGAGGCATAATTAATTATGAAGATATCTTGCAAAGAATCAAGGTAATTAATTATTTTAATTTGAAAGAGTTAAATTGTATTTGTTAGGTTCCTTTGAATGCGGCTAGAAGAAATGTTATTTCTTAAGTCTTTAGTATTCTTGATAGGGCTAACATAGATCTTGTGAATACTGCTGTAGTTAAAAGCAGTTTCAATCCTTAGAATAACCCAGATGTGCGAAATGGGAAACGTAGTGAAGAAGATGTAAACCTGGAATTCCGCAGTTCTTTCGAAAGTTACTTAGACTTGAGAGTAAAATAAATAAATTTTTGAAGGAAAACTTAATAATTTTAATTGCTTTTTAGGATATTAATGATGACAGAATGACTTAAGAAGACTTCTTAGATTACCAATCCTTTTTAAATCATTTATGGGAAACAGATGAAGGATACAAGTAGTATATGTCTGCTGTTTGGCAGCCGTAATCGAGAATTTAATCTAAGAAATATGATTCTCCGAATAGAAATGAATTTTCTCCCCCAACTGTCAATAAACTAGGAGATTAATAGCAAACCAAAGCTGTAAGACAATTTGGATCTTCTTCTTATCAGCAAGAAAAGGTTTCTACAAATAATTAGCGAAGTGAAAATGAAATTAACAGACAGTAGCCATTCGCAAATTATTCATAAAAAGGAGGGAATTAAGAAAACTACAATGATTAGGGCTCTTAATAATCCAGAAAAAGTGGACTGACTTAATAGAAAAATTACTCTGAAATACCT
>Ga0302271_10003407_pt1 | contig 13446 bp, 4 predicted proteins | sample III_Bog_N1_1_FD_198767 | JGI IMG/M metagenome (GOLD analysis project Ga0302271, IMG submission 198767) | Peat permafrost microbial communities from Stordalen Mire near Abisko, Sweden - III_Bog_N1_1 | ecosystem: Environmental > Terrestrial > Soil > Wetlands > Peat | place: Sweden: Abisko... | reverse complement strand
AGATCTAGAATGTTCAGAAATCTCTCGTTTAAATAGCTCGAAATGATAGGAGATTATTCCTATGACAGTATTGAGTTAAGAGCTTCACGACCTAAATAATAACAAAATGCATCCATCGGCAACGATAGTATGGCTGTTTAGGCTAAACCTAGCTTTTTTCAAAGGGTTTTGTTGAAACTTGATTAGATTCTACCAGTACTCTCTCATTAAAACGTTATTATTACGATTATCGACACTGCAGGTGTTTTGAGTGTATTATTTCTCTTGTTTACTCTGTCTATCGCTGTGAGCTTCCAAGTCCCTATTAATATCATAGTCAATGTGAAATTTCCAATATTCTGCTGTATGATTCTCATTTTAGGAATTCTTGTAAAACTCAACACAGAATTTAATAAATTTGGGAGAACACTCACGTCAAGGTTTGAAATCTGGAAGGATTACTATTAAACTAGGATTCTTTCGGATTCGTTTAGTCTACTTGCTGTGATTGCACTGCTAATAATAGATTAGCATTCCTTAGGCTTGGAATACGTTTCGCCAGATTTATATTCGTCCTTGAAATTTGCATTATTTATCCCATTTTTCCTGAGACTCAAGAGAATATTCAGTAGAATTTAAAACTTGGAAGATAAAATTGCATTTCGATAAAGAGCTTAGCATGCTGTGTAACTTGGAAGGCTGTTTGCGATCATTATTCTAATCGATCATGTTATGGCATGCATTTGGATTTTTAACTCGAAATTCTCTGCAAATAGATAAAACAATTGGCTTGTGTACATGAAAGCTGTGGACTATCCTTGGTATTATTAATATGCTATGGCATTCTATTATTCCACAGCCACAATGACCACTGTAGGTATGGATTTTAGAAAAATATAATATAATTTGGATTTTCCTTTACTTTTTGATCTAACTGATTATTAACAAATAAGGATATGGTGACATAACATCTCAGAATATGTCTGAATTCATATTGACAACTGTACTTGTGATGACTTCAAGTGGAGTATTTGGCTTCACACTCAGCTAGATTGGAACTATTTTCTCTGAATTTCAAAATGAAAACAAGGAACTCAAGAAGAAACTGAATATCATAAATCTTTATATGGAGAACAAATGTGTAAATCATTCGCTGAGAAGCTAAGTCAGGGAATATCTTGAGTAATTTACCTATTTTTATAAAAATAATTTTCTTTATTGCTAAAAAATACCTCAAATTTTTTTTATGAAAATGTTAGGTACACTTGGAAGGAGAACAATGAAAAATTTGTCAATGACAGTGCTGCTGTCGTTGAAGAACTCAACGAAGATCTCAAGAAACAGTTATATCTGCATCAGAATAAAAAGATCATCAATTATCTGAGAACTTTCTTCAGCGAATAGTTAATTCAAAGTGCTATTTCGATCATAGAAGAGTAGCAAGTGAAACCTCAACAGATTATACAAACACAAGGATCAACAGAAGATATTTGCCTTTATCTTATTGAAAAAGGCAAAGTAGAAATCTACCTTGATTCCCTCAATCCCATTTCGAAATCTTAGAATGTTAAGTCTTTACTTGTAAGCATAAAAAAAGACAAGTAATGAAACTATTCTTTGAGAGATTTATTTGTGTTTGTTCAAGATTCTCGAGGAAGGCTAAGTTTTCGGGAAATCTGAGTTCTTCAATGGAGAATGCAAGAGTGTGAGTGTGAAAGCACTTGGTTTCGTGAATTTGTTAAAAATCAAGCGAAGTGAATTCATCAAGATTCTCAGTGAATAACCAATCGATTTGGAGACATTTCATTATTTGAAAGATAGGTTATTGATTAGAAGAGATTTTAGGAAGATCAGTGATTGCTGCTTGAGCTGTAATAGTCCAGATCATACATTGTCAGCATGCACATATCTCCATCTTGCTATTGACAGATAGTCTCTCTTTGCTAAGATGAACTACAAGAGCTACACATAATAAACAGACAGAAGAAAAGAGTGGATTATCAAAAACTAAGAAGAATCATAATAATCAGAAAATGGTAGAAGTCCAAGGAGAATAATTAAGACAGAAGAGAAGATCGTTTCAAGCCGAAGAAACATCAAGCAGCGATGCTATTTCATAGATTAAGAAGATTCAGAGTATGAAGAATTTTTGTTAAGCAATTATGACGAGTTGGATGAGTATGAAGAGGAAAATCTCAAATATGATTTTTCATATTTTTACATAAATCAATCTGGTTCAGATGAGGAGGAAGATTAGTAAATGGATTACAGAGAAGATAAACATAGATTCCATAAATCTGAAACGGAAGGTGCCATCAAGCACTAGAAAGATTAGCTTGGAGAAATACCTTCAAAAATGAAAAGCAGCAATAACAATTTAGACTAACAGAAATAATCCAAAACTCATGAAAGTTATGTAAAAAAATAATTATGATTTTTTTTATTATTTTTGGGAGATTTTGAATTGTTCTTTTGTTTAGGTTAGACAAAGGATGGATTCAAGTGAAGGGATGAATCAGAGAATAGAATAAACTTCTAGTCAAGGGAGAAGTTCTTAAAAAGAATCAGATATTCGACACAAAGATGGAAAAAAGAAATATCCAACTATTTGTGAAAACAGAAGAATCACCCGAGGATTCACTGAAAATCACCTGAGTATTAACATCAGTAACAGCCATACTCATAAAATTCAGAGAATGTCTGCAGAGTTTTATGATGGTTTCAGCAAGCAAAAAGAGAATAATATTAATTTGAATCATGAAACTACTTTCACCCAACAGACACCTTAAAATAATAACATAAAAGCAGATGAAAACTAAAAAGATTTTTAAGAATTATAAAAACAACCTACCTCACAATCCAAAACAATTATTGATGAAGAAGAAGAAAGCTGTAGTCTTGAATCTTCTCGTGATCCCCATTCTTCGCCAGCAATAAACAGCCTAGACTAAATGAGCTTAAATGGAATTCCTAGTTTAGTTTACAACAACAACAACAATCAAAGTAGTGTTAACGATGTTTCACCGATTTAACTAAACAAATCTAAACGAAGTCCCTTGAATGTACGAACCAATAACTCCATCTTTCCTGCTAGACAATCAATCAAACGATAATCTACCAGAAAGGTTAGCTTCAGTTAACTACGTTAAATGCACACAGCTAACGAAAAAGACATGTCCGATCAGTAAATTTCAAAATCCCAGCAGCTTCAATACGCCAAACAAACTAGCGTTCACAGTCCTAATCTTAGCAAATCAAGTATTCCCACAGAGTTACTTATGAATGATCTGCGTGCTTAGATTATCAATGAATTCCAAGAATTGCTTGAAAAATCACAAAAAAAGGATAATTAAATCTAGCTGAACAATAATGAAAAAATAGAAAATGACGAATATTCGAAATTTCTGATTTTCAGTTCCTTCGATAAACAAAAGAACTTTACAGTGTACTTTCCACATAATAATTTGTCTTCTATTCTCTTAAGTTACACGGCAAGGAATAAATACATCTCATAGCAGCAATATTTACAGTTGATTTAGTAGACTGGAAGAAGTAGGAATTCTACTATTCGTGTGCCTACGTTTCTGCAAGGGAATAGAAGTAAAATGAATGAGAAAAATAATAGCTAAAGAATACTTTCTTTGAGGCACATCGCGCTACAAAACACGAACGGATATTCTAACCCAACGGAGACAAATAATAATACTTTGACTAATAACAACAATACATACTCTAATTTCTTTGTTTCACACAGTTAGTAGTAGTTGATCAACGGGAAGGTATTTAAAAATCCACAGCGATTTGGATCTTCTAGGTAGATAATTCTCACAGATGATTCAACTGCTAGAGATCAAAGTGAAAAGCTTATCGCTTCGTATAGGTCTCCAACGCGGTTTGCATCAAATCAATTTGTAAACAGAAATGATACCATTCCTAGTAATTGCATCAAAGGAGATGAAAGATCGTTTGATGCAGAAATCGATATGATTTCATTATAATCTCCGAATGTTAAAGATGAACCATTAGAAATTAATTTCTCTCCTTTCAGGCAAGCAGTTAATTAACCAACAGCTGGAATGAATAATGCTGCTTACTTCGTGAATGAGTGAAAATGAATAAGTTAATTTAATATGTGTAAGCTCAAGTAATTCTAAAAAATACTTTGTGTTTTTTTGCAATATCTAAGCAACGTTACTTTTGTTTATGGATCCCTACATGAGAAGTGAGGTTTTTTATCATAAGAAAGTAATTCCAAGGTTGAAATATTGAAAGAGATTAAATTCATATTTCAAAGTTATGTTCATGTAGATATTGAAAATAATGTAATCACAAATTAAAAAGAGTTCATCCCCCAAAAACAAAGCGATAATCATTTCCTTTTTTTTTAATTGGAGCATTCATTGAATTATTTAATTGATCATTTTAGAGGGCGTTTAATCAATATATGTGTCATTTTTGAAATCCCCCATATCTTAAGCCTTTTTTTAGTTTTTCGATTACACTCTACATGAAAGAGCAAATTCAATTGAATTTAAAGATGAAATGATTTGATACTAAGAAGTAAGTTAACTTTAGAAAGAATACAATTAATTAATTAATCTTTTTTAGAAATTAAAAATAATCCGACGATCTGATCTAATTCTCCGAACATACTTTTTGTGTTTTGGTATCCAAATGATAAATCTAAAATTAATTGAACCATGTAATTTAAATCTATCAAATTTGAGTTCAGTAGTTTGTATCTCAAAGGTAAACGGAGATTATTTTTAAAATTACGAGAAGAAACTCCAGAATTAAATTCCTGATAAAATAATCGTTGTTTTTTGGAAGGATTGGTAATATGATTATTGCATGTGATTTTCATGCGCTAGATGCTGAAACTAATTATGAAATTACACAGCATATTTAAAAAAGGGAACAATAGCTACTTAATCAGTGGGAGGAGATAACAATCATCAAAAGTAATGATTGTCTCAGCTGATTCTTGAATTGTAAATAATTTGCTGCAAATTTTTTAAACAAAAATTGGTAATAATGGAAGAAGGCCACGTCTAAGAAGATAGCAATAATCATAATGTAAAACTAGAAAGCACAACTAGAAGGGCATTTCTCTTTCCAGAGATGAATTCTAATTCTGAGAGGCACACAAATGGGAAAATAATTCTTGAAGAATAATTGAGCAAACAAAGTAGCAACACTTACAGCTAGAAGGAGAGTAAAAATTAAATAGACAGCAATCTTGAAATCGAACCTTAGATCAGCAGAACAGATGCGAAAGATGTAGATACCGAATCATTGTACAGAATTAAGATAGCTAATGAAAAGAAAACCTTTTTTCTTTCATCGAATAGTCCTTCTAAAACTATTGGAAATGAAAAACATCCAACACATAAGCGCAAATGGAGCAGACAAAGCGAGTAGATAATAGATAATGAAGTCAAATCCTTAGCTAAGGAGTGTTAGTTTGACTAAAAAGATGAAATTGGAAGTAGCTTAGCTCTGGATGGTAACAAACGAAATGGAGGTATTGCAAACATGATACCTCCTAACCACAGCCATCAGGAGAAAAGCAAATTTAATGATTTGATATTTGAAGTGCGGATGAAGAATAAAGCAAGAAAATTAGCAAATTCTACGAACAGCAGAATGTCAAAGAACTTGACTCTTAGCTAATATAACATAATAAACGATAAATCTTATGATAGTTGGTACCTGCAGAAGCATTCCGCTGAGAGCACGCTTTTGATTTCTTCAGCTGAAAATGAAAACCATAAAATTGAGCTAACTCATAAAGGCACTCTCTTCACGTTTCTCAGAAAAATAGACTTTTTTCTTCCTGTCTTTGACCCTCGTCCTAGATATCGAGTCCTAGCGGAAGCCACAAATCTTCTAGCAGTGCTTCTGATATTTTATTGTTTCACAATCATAATTTCGTTTAAATACTCCGTCGAGTAGATTATTTCACCAATTTATCTGGAGCTTTCTTTAGGTTGCATATTCATAAACTCTCTGTTAAATTTATTCACTGGAGTCTATGTAGGGAATAAACTCACAGGCGATCGCTAAGTGATGATTACAAATTATGTGAACAACCATTTTTACCCTGACATGCTGTGTTTATTATCAACATTGTTCTTGATCATTTTGGATAAAATCGAATATTAAATGAATTCTACTGAGGCAGACAGACTGCTGACTGAGAGCCATGTGAGTGACAGTGGTACAGCTGTGAGATTCGTAATTTTCTTGCCTATTTTCTTGAAGGTTGGAGATTTCTCGAAGTTCGTGTAGTCCTTTGAAGAAAAAGTAATTTTCCAGCCAAGGATGTAAAACTATCTGCAATTATTGAAGCTATTTGCAAGCACTGTGCTGATCGATCATGTCATGGCTTGCTTGTGGATATTCGTTTCAAAATTATCCTTCAATGCGGATTCTTCCTGGTAGACTCATCTCAAGATACAAAATGAAAACTGGTTTATATAATATACATTCTCGTTTTATTTCTCAACTGTGACGATGACGACAGTGGGATATGGGGATATAACACCGAATTCTGAACTTGAACATATTTTTATCATCTTCATGATGCTGATATCTAGTGGAGTTTTTGGATATACGCTGAATAGAATTGGTACAATTTTCTCTGAACTCTATGCAGATGAAAAAGAAACAAGAAGAAAAATGAATATTATCAACCTCCATATGGAAAGAAGACAAGTCCCACCTTCGCTTAGGACACAAATAAGAGAATACCTTGATTATGTTTGGAAAGAAAGTAACGAGAAGTTTATAAACGACAGTGAAGCGATAATTTAACAATTAAACGATGTACTGAAGAAAGAACTCTAACTCCATCAAAACAAGAAGATAATTGACTACTTAAAAGTCCATTATTCAGATAACTTCATTCAAAAAGCGATGACAATGATCCAAGAAGTGCAATGTAAGCCATAACAGATAATCTACAGTGGTGATTCCCGGGAAGAATTATCACTTTATTTTGTGGAGAAAGGCAACGTTGAAGTGTTTTACAAGACGAAAGCACAAAAATAAGCTTCATAAGTGCAATGTGTCGTCTAAGTAAATGAGAAATAAATAATATTTACAAAAAAAGGAATCTTATTTGAGAATTATTTTTTGAGTTTTAATGCAATTTTTGTGTGATTTACATAACTACCACAAAAGGAAATTCGAGAAGGGGAACTTTTCGGTATCGATTAATTCTACACTGGTGAATCTCGGAGACTAAGTGCGCGAGCAACAGGGTTTGCTAATCTTCTCAGGATAAAACGAGAAGATTTTCTGAATGAAATATAACAGCATCCAGATGACAAAGAAGCATTTTGCAATATTCGAGATAGGATAGTGTTGCTCTCCGATCGTTGGAAAGCTAACAGTTCTTGTTCTTCTTGTCATAGCTTCAAGCACACTGTCGAGGACTGTCCTTATTTGCATTTTGTCCCAAATCAATTGAACATGTGCTTAAGAAATAATTGTGCTTAGAAAAACAACATTTCCTAAGAGCGAATCCACCAAAAATACTACTAAGATGGCGATTCAGAAGATAGATTCCGAAGAAAGGACTTTCGATCGAGTATGCGATATGACTAAGCCCTAGCAGTTGAGCAAATTATCTAAGATTACGCGGAGGATTTCGAAGAATACGAATAGAAATATTTACAGTTCGATTTCAACTACGAGTTCATAACCTGTGAAAAAAAGTAGCCAGAAGACGATGAAGACATAGATAATAATGATTTCCAGCCCATTAGCTACAATAAACCGCATAGTATTTTCGCACATTAAGCATAAAATAATAATAACGAAGCAAACTATTTTAATAATCAAAATAACAGTTTTTAACTTATCTAAAGTAACCATCTTATTTAAAGCTCAAAAAACATCCCTCCACTTTTGTAGACTTTCAGCAGTAATAATAATAATAACTACAACACCAACCCAATAGGTGTGTCATCCTCTTCGAAAGAAGATAATGCAATCCTTAGAAGTGATACTTTAGAAGCAATCCACAATGGAAGCAACATAACTTCAATAAATCCTACTTCTGATGGTTAAATAGAAAGATAATTGTCTAATTAAGACCCTTAGAATAGTCCTCAAAGGCCTTCATATTAGTAACCGAATAATAGCAGATAGAAATCCCCTTCAGTTGGGCAGACAGGATTAATGTTTAGAGGGTAACGAAAATAGCCATCAATAGTGTTTCATTAGTCCCCGATGATTCAGGCTAGAACTTATTCGAAATAGAAAAGCATTACTGCAATCAGCGAAGTCGACACCAAAGTTTCGAACGAATTAGGCTCTGAAGTAAACAATCACAATTATGGAAATTAATATAACAATATCAGTAACCCATCTTAATTATACCAGTAGTTGCTAGCAAGTTAAAATTCACCTTAGCTTCGATTAAATATCTAGAAGTCTGTTTCCTCAACGTTGCAAAAAATGCTCCAAGGGATTATGTAAAATATGGAGAAACTGGCTAGCCAAGCTCATCCAAACAACAATAATAACAATATCCAAACGAATAATCTTGCTTTGCCTGACGAGAATAAGGATTTTATCGGGAAATAGTAGATTTTCAGATGTTTGGATAAATGCAAGAATTTTGAAGTTTACTTTCCACAAAATAATTTCAATTATATCATGGCAAAGTTACTCAGCAAAAACAAGCGGAGAGGTAAATAAGATTTGCTTTAAGATTCACTGCAATACACACACAAAAGGACTATTGCACTGGATTACAATTCACCAAGTGCTGCTGCTGCACTGGCTAAATAGAAAAACAAATCAATGTATTCTGAGAGGTTTTTAGGTACTTCGATGAAGTCAATCAAATAAAAAACACTCTAAGTTATCGAATAACCAAATGCAGGAGCGAAGTCTCCGTAATAGCAAAGCAGCAATGTGAATATATTAGATTCACCTGCGTCGAATATTTCAGAGAAGAATTTCAACATGATGTCAATCAAAAGTTGTAGTATTAGATAATAACCGTTTTTGTTCAGTCGAAATGATATTTCGCTGAATGATTTGAAGTTCTTTCCGAATAAATCATCTGATTTGTCACCAACTCTAAGGGAGTCTGCGAATTCTCTTGAAAGAGAAAAGATCTAGAGCATCTAGATTGAGAGTAATAAAGGGTATTTTACAAGGAAATGATGATGAGTCGGCTTGAAATAGAGAAGAAACTTCAATAGGTTTGGTTTGTGTGTGTATCTTTTTTTGAGAATGCTATTTATTTAAAGTAAAAGAAGCATGTGTTGTTTGTTGATATTTTCAAAATTTCATCAACGGGCTTGCCTTCAACAATTGAAGGATAACTCTTATTAGTTTAGAACATACTTTTTGGAGTAGGAGTGTTTGTTTAGTGATATTGATTGAATTGTCTGCGTTACAAATTAGCAAATAAATACTTTTAAATAAAATCAAATAAAAGGGGATATTTGTTAATATTGAAAACACAAACGTTAATAATAGAAATGATTAGCCAAAAAATTTAGAAGATAAACAAGCAATAATGAAGATTAATTATCTCTGCAAGGAGATCTGAAGGAATGAATGACAAAAAATATTGTTAGAAATATTTTGGAATTTTAAACTTAAATAATCTTTTTGAAATCCCTTTGTATCTCGATGAATTCCACCTCAGATTAATCATTTGATGTAGCTTGGAGAGCAAGGGAAAAATAATTCAGATATAAAGTGCGGAGGAACTCAAATTTGAATACGGATCAGGAGAATATTTGCTTCATAGAGAAAAAAAAACAAATAAATCACTTTCAAAAACACTACACACATCGACGCATCACATCAATACATAAATTTTCATTTCTGATATCAGAAACATCAATATAATGAGCAAAAGAGAGAGTTTTACAATGAAGGCTAATCCACTTGAGGATAGCTATTATCCATCTTACGAGGTATTCGAATAACCTGACAAAACTTAGCCACAACAATAGCTCTTTCCAGGTATGATATTGAATCCATAAAACTCAAATAAGCTCTAAGTCAGTGGGAACTCCTCCTTCAAATACTATTCTGAATAAAAATGCTAGAATAAATCGATTCAAGCTGAACTCGAAAAAGAAAGAAGATATTGCTATTCAGACGAACTTGGTTATCACTCAAATAATGGATCAAACAAGCTATTCCCACCTGGAGAAGAAGAGAACTCTTCGAAAATAAGTCTAACTTAGCTTAAGCATCAAGAGAAAGTGAAGAAATAATTAGATACTTCGAATAAAATTATCTTAGGATTCAAACCATAAGAAAATAGTTACAGTAACGATAGTCAGATACGAAGTAGAAACAGTATTCGCTAGTTTGATCGAGAAAATAGCCAGAATAACTCCGTTTCCTTATCACAATCAATATAAAGTAAGAATAAAACACCTCAGCAGAGTTAGCAGTTTCAATCACGAGCATATTCTAGCCACAATAACAGTGAAACAATCAAGAAAAATCTCGATAATAGCTTCAATGACAACTTGCAAAGCTCCGAAAACAAATGTGAGCAGAACTACTATGACGATAACATCAGCAATAGCATTTTAGACGAGAGCTTCATGGAATCAGCGACGAATGAGATCATCCATAAAGCAGATGAATCATTTATCACCCACATAAAGAAAAGGAAAAGAGCTATTTTCAAAGATTCCTTGTTTGTTGTGAGCATCATTGTCGCAGTATATTATGCACTGTCGACATACGAAGTGACTTTGAAATACTTCTAAGATAAAGCGGCTTAGACAATTACAGATTTAGATTCATTGCAGGTGAAGAATTAGTATTTCCATTAGATGACATAATCAAATAGAAAAGATCAAGAGGATAACTCTAAGGGAAATTACTATTTAGATGAGAAATAGAGGTTTTATGTTCATAACACGAAGTTTGAGGAATAAACGAAGATCGAAGAACTTTTAGCGAATGAAGAAGCATAGAGTCATTCATAAAAAATAGTGATACTTGCGGAGAGATATTATTTGAAGTTTTTATTACAAATTTAGGTAAATAGAGAGGTGTGGGATTATAGAGGGAGAAAAGGGAGTTATTAACATTGGATGATTGAATGAATATGATGAAGTAGACGAATCATGGAATGTTTGATGGCTGATTTAATCATTTGTTTTGTTGAATTGATAATAGGAAAAAGAAGAAGGGAAAGCATATGTAAACGATTTGATCGCTTAGCTCATTAAGGAATAATAAGCAGATTACATAGAAATATTTGATTAGGTAAATAAATGAATATTGAATAATATGCTTTTTGATGGAAAGATTAATATAATTTAAAAAAAAAAATAAGATTAAGTCTTTGCGAGTGTTTCGAGAGGAACTACTGGAGATTAAGACAGACGATGGGCTTTATATATGGCTTTAGAAATGAAAATAATTAAAATAAAAACACCTATTTTAGTCTTGATTATCTTGTGTTTATTATTAATTTTTTAATAAATATTGTTGTAAATTTAATGTATGAAAAAAAAAAGCCTTTTTTTAGACAAATCTCCAAGTAAATTCAAAAAGAAAAGTCTTTTTGTTCGTTTTGAAAATATCATAGAGCTATTGAACTGACTAAGGCTCTTAGAAGTGTTAAAATACGAGAATACAAACATATTAGTATTTGAATAGCTAAACAAGAAAACCATTAATTTTCAAAAAGAGCATCTAAATCATTACTCAAAAATAATCCCATTTTTTTCTTCTATTTTTCATAGCCATTCAAAAATCAACAAAAACTAAAAAACGATCTTTGGTTGTGAATTCTCATTGACTATCTATCTTCCCCTTAATTTTATTTCAAAGCTTAAAAAGAGACTGCTATGAAGAGTGTTTTCAAATCAACGTTCTTCCCTGGGAAATTAACCCACTGATTTAACTGAAATAAGAGGGTTAATTCATACTTTACTCATCACTTTAATAACCATAATCAATATAAAAATAATCAATTTCTCACTGCTAAAACCATTCCAAAGTTCATCAAATGAAATAACAATCTATTCTCCTAGCACTAGTCATAGGATGTTGCCTAAATTCTTCTGTTATCTGCTCTCATTTCTCAAACAGCAAGCTAGTCGTAACAGAATGTCCACTTGATTACGAACCACTTAATGGACTCCAATCACATGAAGATCGCATTGTTGGATATATTCCTTATCTTTTCAGCACAAAAACAGACATAACCAAGGGAAATTCCTCTCAAATCAAAACGAACATTCAAGTCTGCCATAGGGGATATTCATCGTTGGATATAACTTGGCATGTGAATGATTCTGCAATAATAGCTGATTTCAAACAGTGTAACTAACCCTTAGATTAGCAAGATGTCTCTGAAGTGTTTATTGCTTCGCCTGATTCATACATGGACAAGTACTTATAAGTAAGAAATATGCTTTTTTAATTATTTAAGCTGTGCTAACTCTACTTATAGAATGAAGATTCGTAGATTTTCCCATAAAAAATTCATTGTTTCTCAATAAATAAAGGGTTTTCCATCCCCAACTCCAAACTGGGTAGAATTTCAACAGATTTTTTGATTAACAAAGCAGATGATTTTGTGTGATAATCACCCTGTGGATTTGAATTAACTTAAGGTTTTTATTGATTCTACTCTAAAAAACAATAATCCTACTTAGGCTTTCAAACCCATGGAGAAAAAGGAACAATTTTTCCCTTTAATTTGGTTCCTTGACATTAATAATACCAAAAAATGTTTGAAATGAAATCCTAGTATTGATATCAGTTCTTCATATTACGATCGCTGATTTGATTAACTTTTTTTTCAATGTAATTTCAAAGGTACAAGTAAATCCATAAGGTGCTTTATATGCAGCTAATGTTGAAAACGATAGTGATAACTGCTCTAAAGTGAAAACACATCTTCTACCTTGTGGCTCAGCTGGTATTTTCTACAGTGCAGTGTCAACAGATTACGGTTACAGTGCAAATGTGAAGATTCCCTTGAGTGACATTACAAAGAAAGCAAGGACATTTCATCTTAAAGGCAATTTCTTTGGGTTGAAACTTCAAGAAGATGGAACATAAACAAGTTCTTTCTGGAGACCTAACGATTTGACTCCAGTTTGCTTCCACAACCCTTCTTCATTCGGAGATATTATTCTTGTGTGACAAAACTAGCAAAAACTTGAAGGAGGAGAACATACTACTATTATTTAAACACTGCTTTTAGCTAGGAATTCGTAGTTACTTTCATTAAAATAAGATGGCTATTCCATTACTACTTATAACTAATATCGAAACATTCAATAAAGACAAAAAACTAACGAGGTTGGTTTTAAATGAACATATCGAGAATTATTTTCAGGTTTGTTTTTTTACAAATAATTTCCCCCAAATGACAAATGATTTTTACTTAATTGAGAAAGTATATTTAAGTATTTCCTTTCAATACTATTGGCCTGATAAAGGGAGGGAAGG
>Ga0302271_10003406_pt1 | contig 13454 bp, 11 predicted proteins | sample III_Bog_N1_1_FD_198767 | JGI IMG/M metagenome (GOLD analysis project Ga0302271, IMG submission 198767) | Peat permafrost microbial communities from Stordalen Mire near Abisko, Sweden - III_Bog_N1_1 | ecosystem: Environmental > Terrestrial > Soil > Wetlands > Peat | place: Sweden: Abisko... | reverse complement strand
TATCTAGGTAGTAATAATAGGAAGTACCGTTAAGCAGTAGCAGAAGTCGAAGCAGTAATAACCGTAGTGACATCAACAGCAACGATCCTAAGGATTCTTCGGTTGATTTATTACTCAGCTCATTATGTAGCAGTGGATGGCGCTCCAAGCGATATTACTAGATCAACCAGCATTAATTTGAAGAGTTGCCATTAAACGAATTATACAATCTCTCAACTGAAGAATCCTAGCGATACAATGCAATACTCACGCATTTACGAGAAATCGGGAGGACATTCACAGTCAATGTACCAAACGATATCGATGATGCTATCAAGAAATGCCATAGTAATAATAGAACGAAAACAGCAGCGACGTGCTTGTTCACGGAGACTTCAAGTACCACTGGGTGGAAATCAGTGGAGAGATCAGAGAACAGAAATGCGAAAAGCCCCAAGAATAAAGGTGATGAATATGATTTCATTTTAGAACCAAAGATTCACTTGGAAAATACAACAGAAATCGGTCATACTTACAATGCTGTTGGGGAGGGCAGTCATAATAGTTCCTTTGAGAGTAGTAATAGTAATACTAGTCCAGTGCATAATCGATCTCTAAGGTTAGTGTTGCCTAGAAATATGAAGATCAGAGGCTAAGCATTCAACGATTTCTATGAATATATCGATATAAAACCAGAAATGAGGTAAGAAGAGTAGATAGGTGATATCTGTAGTTAGACTACATCGAGCATAGGAGATAACAGTGGTATTGATATTCAAGAGGGGGTTCTTAAGACAGAACCAGAAGAAATGGATTAATTGGAGGAAGCTGTAGAGAATGAAGGAGAAGTTGATGAATAGAAGGAGGAAGAATAAGATGGAATTGAAGAAACGAAGGAAAGTATTGATAAAGTTGAAGAATAATTAGTGATTGCGTTGAGTATCCCAGTCATCGAAGAATAAGAATAATAGAATGAAGAACAGGAAGAGACTGAGAGTAACAGCAGTGATAATAGAATTAGATCTCGTTCGAGTAGCAAAGGAAAAGGTCAAAATGGAAATAAAGGAGGTATTTTTGTTGATAAAGTTATTGAAAGATAAGATACCGTAGTAGTACCATCATCAGAGTCGATAGGATGGTCGAAATCGTATAATAACAATAAGAATATGTATCCGAGCAGTAATCACAATAGTAGACCAGCGAGCAATTACTAACAGCGTTAGAAGAAGATATCTTCTCCAGGGAGTAGTAACAGTAAACCAGCAAGTGCAAGTAGCGAGAACAGTAATATGAATAACAATAATAATTCTGAATCTCAAAAGAAATAATAATATCCTAAAGGTATGAGTAGCTATAGCAAAGACAAGGATGGTAATGAGAGTGATGGATTTGAAGAAGCGCCATAGGAGGAAGTCAAGGAGATTAAGTTGTAAGCGAAGGACAGTAATATTGCAGGGAATAGAAATCAGAATTAGTTTTTGTCAAATTAGACATCTCTGTAATTGAAGATACCTGTAAATTCGTTGAAGTCAGATGAGATAGCTACGGATAAGGAGATTACTAGCAATAGTGCAATCAGATAAAAGAGTCAAACGACTAATAGAAATAATGGGTAAAGTAAAGATAAGAATAACAGTGGGAGTAGTGGTAATAGTAGTATTACTGGTGGTAATCGTAGAAGAGGTGAGACTGTCGAGGGGAATGATAGTGGATAGAAAAGGTAGTAGTAGTAATAGAAATAAAATAAATCATAGTAGAATGACAGCACTAGATAGTAGTAGGCATTGCAGCAAATGAGTATGAAGGATAGAATCTAAACTGAGATTAGAATCGAAGAAGAAGAAGAGAAATAAAGGTAGTAATTGGAATAGAACAGATTAGAATATGTGTAATTGGGGAGTGGCTTAATCGATAGGATCCTGTAGGAAACAGCGAAAGCTTAGTAAATCACGAATAACAGTAATACTAATGATTTTAATATTCTTGACTTTGATCTGGGAGCTTATTTCGTTACCTAGACTCAATAGTAATAGTCAAACTAGCAAGCATCAGCAGCTTCTCTTTCGTCTCCTCCGAATATCAACACTCATCATGTGATTCACTAGACATAAGCTGATAAAATGCTGTTTACGAAGATGTCTAGATGGTAGCTTGAAACTGAAGAGGATTTCTATGAATACCAAGAATAGTTACTTTCAACTGTGCTAGCAATTCATGGGAAAGTTAGGACGGTTGTTACTGGGGAGAACTAAGAAGGCGATTTGTCATTAGATAAGATGAATAATAGTAAGAGTAATAGGAAATATGAAAAATCTAAATCTTCTGCTGCGGGTTTAAGTTAGAATAAATAGGGTTCTAAATAAAGTAAATCGAAGAATCGTTCAGGAAAGGAATCGGAGATGATTATTAAGAATGGATTCACGATGGATTTGTCAAATGGAACGGAGATCGAAATAGCGCAGATTGGAGGTAATAATCATAATATTCTTGAGTTTATAGTGAAAATTGATTGGGGGAGAGGAGGGATAAGGAAATTGAGGGAGGAATGTTGAGAAAATGAGAATAATTCAATAACATTAGGTTAGGAAAGAGTGATATTTGGGGTAGTTTGAAGCTACATTCTCTTTCCTTCATTTTTGAAAAAAGTTCATTTTCTTTTTGTACTTTTTAAATCTCTAGCTGAGAATCCAAGTCAAAATTTCTTTACAGACATGAGTATATCACCTCCCCCAAGCTAAATATTAAATATCTCGAGACAGCAATCATCTAATCCATCTGTATTCAATTAAACTCCCAGTCTTTCTAGATAAGCCAGTAGCTTTAAAGCTTAGGATTAGATGAATAAGCGGCAGAAAAATAATAGTAAAGATACAGTAATAAGGAAAGATTCAAGATGCAGTGAAATCGATGATAATTAGGATGATGATTAAGAGGAGGAGGAAGAAAAGGAGAAGGTTAACAATAGCAGTGATTCTGGTTCGAGAAGCAGTCATAGTCATTCTAGGGATTCCATGGGGGGGGGAGATGAATAATAGTGATCTAGAAGATGATGAGGAGAAAAAGAATTAGTGAGAGGGATTAATCGTTGAGGTTTTATTTATGAGAAAAAGAGATATTCGTGCATTAAGTGTCTGTCTTTCAAGGAATAATTGAGAATGAAAATTTTTATTTTACTGTTTATTTATTGCTTCTTTGTTTTACGAGCTCTTTGCAATAAATTATGAAAAGTATCACTTTAATAAAACGCATCTGCTTTAATTGATTCGAGTGATAAGCTCTCACAAATAGACTAAAAATCTAGAAGGTATTATGGTTGTTAAAAAAAGGCAGTTAACTACGAACTCTCGTGAATTATAATGTAACCAACTTGTGAAATCGAAACGAAGCTGAATTCGTCAAATAATACACTGTGAAACAAAACAAAAACAAATCGAAATTGGGGAGGGGGGGGGGGGGAAGTCATTAAGAATTATTCAAAAAAGAAATAGAAACAGAGAGAGAAGTAGCTATTATTATTATTATTATTATTATTATTATTATTATTTCATACAGCTCTTGCAGAGACACAAAGTCATTAAAAAGTTAGAAAGGTCAAATAATATATTCACATCCTCTGAAAAAGCACATCTTGAAGGCATATGGGAGCATGTGCGACCAAGCCAAAAAAACAGCGTAAAAGGGTTTCTGATTATTTGCGAGAGAATTTTCAAAAAATAAGGAGGATTCAAGGGAGAGAATAATGGATTTTAGATGTATTTCTGATGGATTAATTGTGGTAAGATGCAAGAGTATTTAGTTGTTGTTTTTAACAATTCGAGCAGCCGTGAGTGAGCAAGATGGCTAAGTCGATCCAAAAGATAATCAGAAGCATGGAGATAATAAACTAAATTCCAAACAACCTGAAGTCAAGCATGTTCCTTTGAAAGATGGGTTAAATACAGCACAAGCGGGAGTTGCTTAAGAAAAACAAGATGAGTCGCTAGATGGTAGATTAGTGTATCTATGCAGTGACAAGTTTAATGAACAGCTCAAAGCGAAGACTGTGGAATTTAGTAAAGTATTGCAGCATTCATCGTAACCTGGTTTTGAGTAGCTTGCGATTTCAGATATCGAGAGAGTAACAAAGACAATACGCGATAAGCTACAAACACATGCGGAAAGTGTATCTGAATTAGCTGGAGCTAGAGCAAGTGCATGTGAGGCACTTATTGCACATTTCGAAAGACGACTACCACCATCAGTAGTTGCTAGATTTCAAACAAATAATGCTACCTAGCCATCAAACAATGGTAATAACTAAGGGAATAAGAATAACAGTGCTCCGAATAAGAAGATCTTATCCCCTGATGAAGTGAAGCTAGTAGTTTGGGAAGTATACAGCATCGCTGTGAAGTGCTTGCAAGTTGTGTTGACACTGCGACTCACACCGTTTAATTAACCACTCTAGCCTTGGTGGAATCATGCCGAAGTGAATCCATCTGATAATGTATGTGCGAGTTTAACTGCAGAATTAGATGAACTCAGTGCGAAGATCAATGGACAGCCTATTAAGAACAAAGGTAACTAACCACCACCTGTTGTCATTGGGATAGGAGGGAAACAGTAAAATGACAAAACAACAACTGCAGCCAGTACTAACAAGAGTAACGCAACTGACAGCAAGAACGGAATCGTGAAAGATTAAGAAAACGAGGATGTAGCAAAAGTAGTCGCGCATGATTATGTTTCTAATCTTCTTGGCAGCATCAATGGACTTTAGGAACACGAGAAAGACAAAGACTAAGAGATAAATATCGCAGCCGCTGCTGCTGTAGCAGCTTTAAACAAGAATGGAAACCCATAATAGCCTTCGAAGGTCATATGCGATTCAGTTAACTCATATTTGCCAACTCTCTACAAGAAAGTTGTAGATTTCATGGATTTTGAAGACAGCTATGGTGCTGATCAAGGGGAAGTAAAACATGGAGCAGCTGCATGTTCACATTATGCAATCGATGCTTCACTTAAGAAAGCCATCACTAGATAGATTTCTAAATTAGACTGAAAAATGATCAGCAAAAAATGCTACAAATATCACAATGATGTTTTTCATTATTTTTGTCATACCCTCTCCCCTCCCAGCTAGACCACTTTTCCACCCCATTATTGTCCTTCTTCATACAGTCAGTCTTTTGTTTCTGTATCCAGTAAATTCCTTGTCTTATGCAACTGTTTATCTTTAATCCTTTTTGTATTCTTGAAAATGCATTTTAAAACTTCTCAAAAAATGAAAAATATCTATCTGAAATCATTGCAATTATTGCATTCTAAAAACCAACAGCAAACAGAAATTCTGGGAATCGGTAGCTGAGATTATAGTTAATAATATTCATTGTGTCTTGTCAATCTTCTGTTGTTTCTGATGAAGAAGATGCTTCGACATTCTCGCCATCGAACGCATCCTTGATCATGTCAGGGATTTGGTTGACTTTTGTCAGGAACGGATCGGAGATGTCTTCAGTGAGGGTGCTTAATTCACCAGAATCAATCCATTTCCTGAAGTAACCATAAGCTCCCCATTTCTACGCGCCTTGCATGAAGAACAACGTTATGAAGAGAAGATAAGCGATTAATGCAGTGCCTGGAATGCCTTCGGATGCTGTGACCATGATATCAGCTTGGATGGAAGCTTCATCAACGTCGGCAATTCGCCCTATGGTTCGATCGAATTCCCTTGCATTTTTGACGGAATAACCGATTATCAATGAGTTAAAGCAGATAAACACACCGACTAGATTCAATCCGAGGATAAAGCAGACTAAGCACTCAAACCCTAAGAACACGCCGAGCAAGACAACACTCCCGATGCTCTAAGGAATAGTTTTGCAAAAAACAAAACAATAAATATGTTTATTATGCAAAAATATGATGATTTTCCTTAGTATTGTTGTTACGATTAATAGATTTAGTGCGACTTTCCAGACAATCGCTTAGAACTATCCTTAAACCATATACTCTGCTTCCTTGAGGTTCGATTTGTAGTCCTTCTGACTGATATTTCCTAGATACGCGTCTTTTAAGTTCATAGCTACTTTGAGAATCGCTGAGACTCCAACTCCTTTCAGGAAATACGCAACGGACCCACCATAAAGGAATCCAAAAATGCCATACGCATCCCAGACATAGATTTCAAACTTTTAAGTAATAAACACACTCACACCGATACACATCATGTTCGTTAAGAGCACTCCCATTACAGAGACGATCTAACTGAAGATACTAAAGTTCCTTGCTGCCCAACTGAACGCAAACAGATTCTAACGCATCTTACGGAGATACCCTAATTAAACGAGATACAAATCAACAAACAGTTTATTAAGAAAAACTAGCGAAATCTATTCAAATATTAGCACGGGATGAATTGTATTTACCAATTCCCGATATTTCATAAGCTTCAGCAGCGAATCCTGCAAAGATATTGAAACTCATGAGAGTAAATGGCGCTGAGAGTAATCCTAATATGCAGCATGCGATACCGAATAATCCAGAGAGTAAATATCCGAGCATGATCACAAAGGAAAAGATAATGAAAACGAAGAACTAACTGATGTTGGCTTGCTCAGTAGCTGTCAGCATCGTCATCGAGAAGGAACCTTTTGAATCTACAAGACAAACGAATGAATCCTGATGGTAACTTCATTAATTTTTTGTTTTACTTTGCTTTTTGACAGCATCGATGTTCTGAACTGGCGAGTAATAATGCGATGTGAAAATCTCAGAATATACGATTAAGATTGTTTATCCAGCGATGCCTGCTACCATAGCCCACACAGATTCGCTAGGACTAATGTCTTCATGACTCATTGTGTTGGATTTATCTTTATCTGTAGATCCAATCGAAAAGCTGTCCGGGAGTAAGAATATTGGAATTATTGCCATTAGCAGTAAGGACACAGCATTGCAGACGATGACTTGAATCTTGACTTGCTTTGCAACCTCCGCTGGAATACTCGAATCTATTAGGATAAAAGCATACCTTAAATATATGAATATGACTGATTTTTTATTTACCTTTAGGTATTTACGCTGGTGACGACATTGTAATGAAGGAGCTTCCAGCAGCGACAAGAAGGTTAGCCGCTAACAAAAACAATGGGAAGTAAAAGGTTGCTTGAGCGTCTTTGATCAGTGTAGATGACTATGCTGCTAGGAGTAAATAAGCACACATGAATGCTGTGAAGACTGTTTGGAAGTCCAGCACTGAGACGACGCTGTTATTGTAGATATTGCTGAGAACAGAAGCACTGTTGAGATTCACTTCGATTACAGTCTACTCGTAGTTCTGATAATTAGATTTAGATATCATATCTCGACCTACGAGCACTCCTTTCGCACTCAGACTCCCAGCTTCACGGTAGAATATACTACCAAATCCAACTTTACAATAATTATGTTAACAAGAGAGAGGGAGAGAGGAACAAATTGAGCTATTTACCTCCCAGTGCGTATCCCAGAATGGCAAAGAAGATCGAAGTGTAGTCATCGACGGAATCTTCACTGGACTTCAGTACAGACGCTACAAATAAAGTTAAATTTTTTTGTTTGTTTGGGTAACACATTTCCATCCAACCAACCCAAACAAAAAATTGTTTACAGTAGCTGAAGATGAGAATGGACAGCATTAGAATTGAGAGGGATGTTGTAGCAATCGAAATAGCTGTGGCGTTCAAATACGAGTAGCTCAAAACGCTTTTATCAGATCCTAGAATTGCAGTTCGAATTACAGATGCAACCGATATTTCCAATGTAAGGAAAGTAGCGAATACAGTGCATAGACAACCTAAACCGAATGCTAATGTTAAGAGTCCGGCTCGGTCGTCAGTAGCTAGCCATATCTACAAATTAAAACACGATAAACACATACAAATTGAGAACAACTGCTATTTCAAATGATTATTTTTTGGTTGAGAGAATTGAACAAGATAAAATCCCTACGAGGAATCCAAGTGCAAACACCAGCGCGAAGAAGCACATAAACATAGTCTACGTCTTGAATAGTTCAACAGCGCAGATATGGATTTACTAAGCGATTCCACTGTAGTAAAGTTTCACATTTCGTGTTAGCGTTTTATCCTTTGCATGGTCTTGAAGCGTCTCCGTTTCAAAGTCATAAGGCAGCTGATTATTTTCTCCACTTGTTTTCAAATATTCATCTAATTCCTCAGTCATATCGCCGAGCAGATTCTAAATGTTTTGTTTAAATCAAGAAAAGAGATGTTAATAAACATATGGATTCTAAGCATGTGCGTTTTAGTAGAAGAATAGGGTCAGATTTTAAACAGAAATCAAGTTTATTTAAGAATCCTCTGCTGACATGTTTGAAGATGATGAAGACAGAGAATCCTATGCCTAGCAGACTTATGATTATCACAGGGATATATGTCTCAAGAGTAGTCAGCATTTTCGTGTTAGGGAATACCTTTTTTCACACTATTGTTTATCCTTTTCTTGAATGAATTAAAAAAGCAGAAAAAAATTGATCAATATTTTTTACTTTGTTTGCACAGTCTTTTACTCGTAATTACTATACAAATAGGCTTTAAGATCTCAGAATTATTATCTTCAAACAAACCCAGCACCCATCATTATTAGGTTTCTCACTTCTTTCTAAAAATATGCAATAGAGAAACGCACTCTTTCCTCATGATTAAAAACGACTTTTGCTTGAGTTTATAATTGGAATCTCAAATAAAAATGCTATTTGTCAGTGCTTTTATTACGAAAAAGTTAAAGAATAATTAAAGTATCTCCTTTGTTGGTTTTTGCTAATTTGGGCATTAGAAAGATCAAAGTGTTCATTTTTAGAAGAACAACAACAACCAAAATAATTCAAAATTCTATTCATATTTTATGAAATAAACTCCATTAATTAATAAGAATCTAATTATTAAAATGAAATTAATTTTGTTAGTTTGTAAAAAATTAGTTAGCAATCTTTTACTCTTTTATTGAATTTAAAGCAATTTCACAAGGAAGTTCCTTTGAACTAAAAACCCAGCAATTTACATAATTTACTATGAAAAGAAGCCCAAATTCAATAGGCAATATGGTATTTTGGAGTAGAAATAATACATACATAACATATGCTTCTCAAAAATAAACTTACAAATCCCCACTCTAGGAGTTTTGCAGATAAGAAATCTATTTTTAGAATATTTCGCGAAATTTTCACAGCTCAATTTCAATAATACCCGCCTTGGCCTTAAGACGGGTTCATATTCTGCTGAGGGCTCTTTTATTGTGAAAAACCATCCTGTTTGGATTCAAGATACGAGTCCGTATTCTGCTGTGAACTCTTCTATTGTGATCTAATAATATTGAAAAAAGGTACATATTAATAGAAAATCCTAAGGAGAATTACTCAAAGGTAAAAAATCTTATGAATCTAAACTAAAAACATCCTTAAAATGAATAGGAATATCTCTCTCTCTCTCTCATTCTTTTTGAAATATATAAATTATCTAAACAAGCATCATATATTCTCTTACTGCTTGTCTAAGATCACAAGAAGAACAGTCATGTTGTCACAGCCAATCCCCTCTGAGTTAACAAATCCAAAAAAAAACCAATTCAAAATAATTATTAACTTTTGCTATCCTGCCTGTTCTTACTCGAACTATCAGTAGCAACGATTGTATCTAACAGTGATTTCAGTATCTCTTTAAGTGGCACATTCTTGTCCAGCTCACTACCAATGAATTGAATCAATTCTTCGTTTGTTTTACATTCCCAAATTCCATCGCAACCCATCAACAAGAATCTGTCTGTAGCCACTAAAACTTTATTCCTAATCTCAGGTACCACTGTGATTATCGCCTTCTCTGGAGCTAGGCAGTAGACTTTTTCATTCTTTATAGGGTCACTTGTGATACCTTTATATTCAAAATCACCCATCGCTCGAGATAAATTGAGATTTCCGTTAACTCTTCCATTAACAACAAATCCGCCTGCCTCTCTGATTCTTGTAAGTTCACCTTATTCATCTGGTTTGTGATCGATGGACATAGCGAATGGCTAGTTACGACAGCACAGGACAGATCTGGAATCACCTGAGTTAGCTACAATTAATTAGTTTTTGTAGATCAGCGCAACATTAGCTGTGCATCCAGCGAAGATAGAGTTCAAATCAGGTTCGGAATTTGCGGCACCTTTGAACTACATTAGCTTAGCAGTACCCTCTTTGGTGATCATTAATTTATCCATTTGAATGAATGTTTCCCTTAGTGCTTGATCTAGATTCTATCTTTTCTTGAAATTCTCATTTTTCTTTAACACTTCTACGAAATTTTCCTTGACATACAGGGCTACTTCGCCACCTTTAATAAAAAAAACAAAAATTAGTCTAATATTTATCTGAATTAATCGATATTATAGATCAAATTGTTTTGTAATTACCTCCGTGTCCATCGAAAACACCGAAAACGCTTGTTTCTTGTCCAAGATCGATGCTGGCAATGTGTGCATCCTCCATTGTATTTCTCCAGCCTTAAAGCAAAGGGAAAACAGCAACAACAACATTAATTCCTATTTTTTCTTGTAATTTATTTAAATCTTTTCTAGTCATATAATCTGTGATCTTAATTACCTTGCATGGAAGCTGCACAATACGACAAGACTTCGTTTCTACCCTCCTCGAACTCCTTTTCAGTTTTGGGAGACGATAAATATGAACCCATTGTGCTAGTTTTGAAGAGACTGGAGATTGACTATCGAAAAAAAAGAGAAGAAGTGTGTCTGTACTTTTCTTGATTATTTGATTGATTTTTCTCAAGGTTTTATTGTATTTTTTAATAATTATTTTCTTCTCCTTTATCTTGGTTTCCCTCCACTTTCAAACCCATAGCTGCCTCGTTAGTTATCTCCTGCGTGGTATCTCTCTTTTTAATTTCTCAGCTGATTATTCCTGAAAAGAAAGATATATCAGCCAAAGAATAATAGACTCGAATGCTTCCCCCCATTCAAAACTAATACAAATATATTTAAACGAAGCACATAATTCTAGGACTATCACTGAATATCGAGCATTCCAGAATCACTTTTGCAATAATAGCTCCAAAAAGGCAAAATCAATAGTATTTGATGAGAAGTCACTTATGTAATTCTCATAGAATCAAGAAAACTAGTACATCTCAGAATAAAAGCAAATATAAATATCTTTTACTTTGAATATTTTTTGATCATGCATCAAAGAAATGTCTGTATGTGCTAACTCCCTCCCCTTGATTTAATCCAAATGAGAAATCTAAGTTTAGCTTCGCTAATAATATTCCCAACAAAAAAAACAATAAAAATAAATACAATATCTCCCCCCAAATAATTTCTTAACATATCCACAAACATGAATAAACAACCCAAAACTGAGCAAGTACCCATCTACAAGATCTGTCTCACTGGAGGCCCTTGCGCTGGAAAGACTACCGGTATGAGAAAATTCCTTCCCAAAATGCTGATATCCTTATTAGTTGGGTTAGACTATCAAGAAAAGCTACCAAAATGCTTCATTTTTTAATTTCTGTTTGGAATCATTTTTTTTATTCACTTTATTAACAAATGAGCATTTTCTACTGAGACTTGATTTAAATTGATATATTTTTTCTTCAGCTCTTACCACTCTCAAGGAAAAGCTCACCGAAAGAGGCCTTAAGGTCTTTGTTGTCCCTGAAATCCCAACCCTCACCATGGAAGGTGGTGGCATGGTAATCTATTTAGAAATCAGCTTTGTTTTTTATCTCTTTATGTGATGAATATTTGTACTTTTTTAAGATCATCATGGGTGGTTTGAGCTCAGAGAATGTCTGCAGATTCCAAACTCTTCTGATGAAGGCTCAGATGAATTTTGAAGATTACTTCAATGACCTTGCTATCCTCAACAATAAGCCAGCTGTTATTCTCATGGATAGAGGTATTTTTTGGTTTTTTTAGGATAACCTCTTTGATTGATAAAAAAACTAAATAAAATGACTGATTTTATTTAACCTCAAGGTGTGATGGATCCCAAGGCTTACATGGACAACAACACTTGGTAGGCAGTGCTTGATGAGAGTGGCTGGAACGCTGTTTATCTTAGAGACAAGAGATACGATGCTGTCATCCATTTAGTCACCGCTGCAGATGGCGCTTAAACTTTCTACACTCTTGACAACAACGTTGCAAGATATGAAGATGTACCGACTGCTATCAAAGTCGACCAAGCTCTTTAGAACGCTTGGAGAGGACATCCTCATCATATCATCATTGACAACTCAGTTGGCAGTTTCGATAAGAAGATCGAAAAGACTATCAACGCTGTCGAGAAGTTTATTGGTATTCCCGTTACCAGCACTTACTTCAGAAAGTTCTTAGTTGAATCAGGTAAACTAAACAAATACAATTCAGACCACTCTAAATTAATATCTGCATTTTAAAATCCTTTAGCTGCTATCCCTGCTGATGTGAAGACTGAAACCTTCGAGGTCGAGGAAGCTTTCCTGAAGACTGACAATGAAAAGAACGAATTCGAGAAGATCCGCAAGAGAGGACAAAACGGTGCTTTCTCATACGTGCACGCTGTTCGTCAAAAGAACGTGAGTGAGAACATGAGATGTGAAGTCAAAAACAGCATCTCTGCCAGAGAATTCATCAATCTCTACGACAAGAGAGACACTTCTCTAGAAGTGGTCAAGAAGACCAGAATTGCTTTCCTCTATGAGAAGCTGTAAGCACTAATCTTTAACTTCCATGAAATTTTAACAACTTTCCTGAATGCTTGTTTTTCTAGTTCTTACATCCTCGAGACTTTCAAAGGCCATACCCTCCTTAGATACGAGACTATCTCCACTGAAGAAAACCCACATCTTCCTCCCTTCATTAAGGTCGTTAAGGAAGTTACCAACGACAAGAATTTCACCACCTTGAACGCTGCCTCTACTGCAACCACCAATTGAGAAGAGAGAGAGTTTTCTAGATTATAGAACGTTGAAAATGGCATTTGTTGTTGTTGTTTCCCAAGCATATTGTATTTGAGTTTTTTCATTTTACAATTTTGTGAATCCAAAAGAAAATTTCAAGCAGAAAAATGAAAGCAATATCCATAAATTTAACAGCAGATGAACAATTTATTGAAATATGCTTTTCGATTGCTTTCTAGCAGCAAATATAAAAGAAATAATAATAATGCAAAGGACTTAGAATAGTTGAGATTCTAGGTCGGGCATAATTATTAAAAAAGATATTATTGAAAATCTACTTATTTGTTAGAACCCTAGGAATCAATCAATCAGCGAGATAAACAAAATACTGGAAAGCAGCCTATTCAACTTGTATCCCTATAGTATACCGTTGTTAACTACCACTCCAATTCATCATTTAAAATGACTTAATCCAACTAATATACTGGAAACGTTCTGTTGATATCGTTCTTGGCAGTGAGTACACTGACAACAGTGGTCTTCAAGACC
>Ga0302271_10003405_pt1 | contig 13455 bp, 10 predicted proteins | sample III_Bog_N1_1_FD_198767 | JGI IMG/M metagenome (GOLD analysis project Ga0302271, IMG submission 198767) | Peat permafrost microbial communities from Stordalen Mire near Abisko, Sweden - III_Bog_N1_1 | ecosystem: Environmental > Terrestrial > Soil > Wetlands > Peat | place: Sweden: Abisko... | reverse complement strand
CCCGATCAAAAGAATTTTACTCTAAAGGATCAGGAGAGATAGCAGGATTATCACTAAAATCATAGAGTAACTGTGGAACGAGTAGATTAACTTGTTTATCTTCCTTTGATGTTTCTAAGATTTATTCTTAGGTGCAACCAATAATGAAAAAATGAGTGAAAGGCTGGAATGATAAATTCAAGGATTGAGGTTAAGACTGTTCTTGAGAAGGACGAGCAGAAGGAGATAAAAGAGCTCCTTCATAGTCATCAAGAGATTACTGATGTTTCGATAAAGGAGTTTTATCAGAGATTCCTTTGGAAACTGATTATTGAATACCAGAAGCGTAAGTTGAGTTCCCAGAAGAACCTGCTGATGATGACGATGAAGAAGCTAAACATCCCGATGGGATGTTAGTTAAGCTTCCTTTCACGCATCTTTTTGTTTTATCTAAAGGACCATTGTTCTTTAGGAGTTACATTTTTGAAGAGTTTCTCAAATTCAAAGGTTTATTATCATCAACTGCCCTCCCATCTTCTAAGTTGGCATTATTAGCGCTATTTTAGCAAAGATAATTCTCTTCTTTTAAGCTGATTTACAATTCTTTATTAGGGGAATTCATCTTTGTAATATTTTTACAATAAACTCTATCCTTTCCAATAATATCCTACTCCATCTGCTCAAGATCTTGATCACTAACATTATCTCCTCTCACCTATGAAAACATTGAAAGACTTTTCCCTCTTTTCCTGTATGGATAGCATGCATTTCTTGACATAGATGTTTGAATTGATGATGCGCTACCATAATTAATCTATGGCAAACTCTAAATATCCTTGATTTGCTATTCCAGTAGCCGCTAAACTTCTGAACTTTTAAACGATTTTTCTCTAAGCAGACGCATCTCTTCAGATTAAGCTTGCAGCTATTAACGAAGGCTACCTATTTGTTTTACTTGTTCTTGAGTCTTCTCTTGCTCGCTCTGCAATTGCTGTTTTTTCAAACAAAGTATGTTAAATCCTCATGTTATCTGTGGGTATTTCTTTCGATAGGAAAACTGATTTCTACTAAATCACCAATATCATTCCCAATAACAACAACTCCCAACAAGAAAATAAAATAAATCCATAACAACCCAATTACCCATTTGAATCCTTCGATGATAGATTTGAGATGAACCACATGCTTTTCACTTCTATCTACGAGACTTTGCAGCAAGACTACTTTATTGTTACTATTGTTGCTGGAGGGATAATCGACCATCAAGTAAAGCAAACTCTTAATTTCTCTCTTTTCACTTAAAATTTTTCACACCAAGACAATTGAAACTTTCCCTTATTTTTCTTTCCTAAACTTTAATTAGCCCACTTTTCTTACCACTTTAAGTTTTTAATTATCTATTTTTTCTCTTAATTTGTGTGATTCACAATTCATTTTTCCTATTTTACTTCAAAAACAGTTAAAATTATCTTTATGTCTATACTTGCTCTATTTTTTAATTGATTTTCTGCAATTCTGATACTTATTATTTGAAAATATGTGTAGACTTAAAAAAATACAGGAACATAGAAAAACGCTTAATAACTACATTCTATGAAGGTTTTCCTGAAAAAAATCATATTACTCTAATTTTTCTAGATTTCCATTTTTTGCTACTGAAAAATGTGATCACTAATCTCTCACACACTCTCTCTTTCTTTCATAATCCTTTAATCTTCCTTGACGAATCTTTCCAGTAGATTAAAATATGTAATCATAGTGTTAATTCCAAGTATTTTTTATTTTTTTTCTTCAAATATTATCTCCCACTACTACTGTCTTCCTTATCTTTCTGCAAACTATTAATGAAAACTTGAATTTCATTGTCTGATTCTTCCAAAATCATAAAAAAAATATTATTTCTTGAAAAATAAAATGGGTCAATGCATATTTGGTGCAAAAATACTCCAGGATCCCAGAAAAGAAATTGAGAGAATGCTCGTCCGTCTTGACTGCAAGAAACTCGAAAATAAGTTATTCACTTACAAAGGGCTGGGTAATGAAGATACTGCCCTTTAAGATGTAGTTTATAGGCTATATCCACCCAAATTCGAAGATTACTAGCTGATTATAAACTCTTGCTCTTTATTTGAAACCTCTAGCAATTCCTACATTGCTTCGCTTATCAAAGCGATCTGTTTCATTTTCCTCAATGAATATGTCATCGCGAAAAGTATTTTACTTTAATAAATCCTTATATATCCTTCTAGCTCGCATGCTTTCTTTCATCTGGGATGTGTTTCTTTACTTCTCGACGAGTGGACATCAGCTAGAGAATATCTCACCACGTGTCTTAAATTAGACCCTACCAATCACGAGGCGTTATTACTCCTCGAACAGTCTAATATAAAATGGTACGATCCAATGTACGCTGATATTCTAGAGAAACCAAAGAGTTTTCATCTTGAATCGAAAAAAATTCTTGAAAAAGCTAAGAAAATTGTAATTCAAGACGACAGATGCTTTCAAGGATTTATTATCCTATCCTAAGATAGCTCTTAGAATAATCTTAGAATCTGCAACGAGTATCTACAAGTGATCCCATTTTGCTATGCAGCTCATATTTAGAAAGGTTAAATTGCGATGAGTCATGGCAGTTACAATTTAGCAAATAAATATTTCAAAACTGCTTTGAATCTCTAGCCGGAGGCATTGCTGCCTCTTTCATCCTTGGCATTAATGGCACTAGAAAGTAAAGAGTACAATCAAATCCTCTAGTTGTCTGAGAGATTCAATGAGATAACGGGCTCTTAAATAGGGATCACAAACAAAAGAGAAGAACAGTTTCTGCATGTTATCTTGAAAACTAAAATCCTAGCTCTCAGCAAAATGGATAAATTAACTGAAAGTCTTGAGATGTGTAACAAGCAAATAAAGTAAACGAAGTTCAATTATGATTACGTATAGTTGAAGTACTAGTTGTTGGTGGAATCGAGAAGCAATTTTGTGAAATAAGTCTAAGTAGTCCATCAGTAAATCTAGCTGGTTTAGTAGAAAGCTATGGAGCTTAGAGCAGTTAATTTAATGCTGATCCTCTACAGAGGGTTAGTTAGTGAGTACATGGTTGTCCACCCGTAGTTAGTCTTCATAGACCTCATTATTGATTGAGAAATGATGCTTCGAAGGGAAATACCTTAATATTGAAATAAAGAATACGCTAAAAAATATGTCTGTATTTTTGAAATGGAAAAAGAGGATAAAATTGGAACTTTAATAAAAATAATAATAATAATATGATAAAATAATAAGATTGATATGTTGATAAATGTTAATTATTGGATGATATCTCGTAGTATAAGATCATTTTATTGCCCAAGAAAAAATGATTTAGGAGGAAATATTTTTCCTTAAATTTTTTGAAGGGTGTTTTTAATTGAACAAATTGCTTTCAACAAGCAGATTATTCCAATAATAAATATTATCATTATCTTTAAATATGTGTTGAGTTTTAATTGCTGCTGATAGCAGTAAATAAGAAGCCTAGTGCAGTGTGAAAATAACAAAATTCTTCTTGTTTGATTTGGGAGAAAACGAAGAATAATAAGAAATTGTCTGAACAATGTTTAATAAAGCTAGGATAAGTTGTTGTTTGTTTTAATAATTTGATTATTTTATTGCAATTTCAGTGGATAAGCTTATGTTTAGTTTAAGAAGTTAATTAAATTATTTATTCTTTTCACGAAGCCAAAGTAGATGAAAAAGTACAATGGACATAGCTCATCTCAGAATTCATATGAGACACATAAACACACTAATTCTTCAGTGCTAACACAGCCATTCGAGATTTATCATAAGAAATAAGAATAACCTATGCAGTCACGAAGCAGAAGCTAACTTTTGATCCGCTCGCTACCATTTGTCAAGAGGATAGAAAATTCTCCATAACTGCCTGATTTCAATCAGTAGATAGGCACACCTTTACGCAGTAACTTCGCAAGCACACCAAATCAGCGAATGGTTACAAATAGCAATTACTTTTCAAATAACAACAGCAACTACCTTAACAATAACAATAATAACATACCTAACAACGCTAGTTCGAATATGATGGCTCGTTCTTAAGTTAAGTTTTATGTCTAGAATCTAGGCTCAGGGTATTAGACATCCAGAAAATTTTACAATGCCGCAGAGCTGTTGCCTTAGAAAATAGGATCGACAAGATACGCCAAACCATCGCCTTATTCACAACCTTCATCGCCGACTAGCTCTCCTTAAGCTACTGCTTCAGCTACAGCATATCGCTCAACTGCGAGTAACTTTCCAACTTTCAAGACACGATTCACAGCGACAGAGGGAGAAACCATTGAATCTGGTGGGAAATACCCTTTGAAGACAAATAACTTTGAAGAAACGAATAATAATATCTTCGGTGATTCTTCGAAGAATTACAGAACAGAAAACAATGAGTTGCTGAATTCTGATCCTTATTCCGAAGGATAGCAATTCTTCCTGAATCAAAATAACAATTAAGCGTTTTCGGAAACGCAGAAGTAGTTCTTTGAGAATTTCATGCAAGAAACGAAGCCAATTGTTTCAAATAATACACCTGTGATGAGTGATGCAGCAATTTCAGAGGAATATCCGTTTAAATTCCAAGCAGATATTGCTTCATTGGAAAATCCAAACTCATCAATAGCGTTCTTAAATGGATTCCCACATAACTTGCCTTTTATTCAGGTAAAAATACAGTTGTTTTGGTGAAAAATTCTACTTTTAAATAATGCCAAAATAATAATATTATTTGTTTATCTTCTAAACTAGAACACTTTGAGGGCTGCTTCGAAGGCTAGAGATGAATTAATTGCTATTAAAAGTGCTTTAAAACAAGAAATAAGTGATCTTCATGCTAACTTTGAAGCTTAAATACTTGAATTCACATAAGAAACAGCTTATCTTTCAAACAAAGTAAGTTTAGAAATCAAACAGGATTTCGCACAACAGCAGACAAAGTAATTTGCTCTAAGCAAGGAGCTAGTGAAATTAGTCAAAGATAAAATGAAACTCGAAAGCGATTTAGATTAATAACTCGTCAAGGCAAGGCGCTTAGAAGAGAAACTGCTCGGGTAAGAAGTGTTTAATGTAGAGCCCGTCGATGAAGGGTTTAAGAACATCACATGTAATAATCTAAGATAAGATTCGTTCTCACCCTTTTCAACGCAAGCTTAATAATAATAGACATTTCAAGCTAAGATGTTGCATTGATAATGAGGGATAATAGGAATTTATGTAAAAATTATATGGGAGTTTCATTTATTTTTAAAAGACAAAACTCTTGAAAAATGAGTGAATTCACATAAATTGTGAGCAGCAAAAAACAAAAAAATTATAAGGAAATTGGTGTTAAGATGATTTAGTCAGCTCAAATTATGAAATTCCTTTAATATTTTGAAGTTTTGAGTTGATGTAATGTAGGGATACGCAGAAGTTATCGTTGAAAGTTGTTTGATTTTGGTAGGGGGGGAGTATGAATTGAATTGAAATAATACTTTAAAAATTTTTGAATTTCGAAATGAGCAAATTAGAAGCAACGAGTAGTTTCAGAAGATCTAAGTCAGTAATGAAGATCGCAGAGGGAAAACAAGAAGGAAGAATATTACCAAAATAGCAACAACAACAATAACAACTACAAGGACAAACGTAGCCTAGAAGGTAGGAGTATCAACAGGAGTAAAAATACCTTAACCCTATTGATTCCAGTCGGATGGGTCCGAAATAAGCAAGTGGCCCAGCTAAAAAACCAAATGAAAGTGACGAAAGCAGTGTTGTATTTTGCAGCCCAATGCACAGCGAACCATGCGAGAGTCCACAAAATGAAAGCTTCGATTACTACTACAGGAACAACAACACCAATAATAACAATCCATAACTTTTTGAGAATAACAAGGAGTATCTTTCTGGAGAAGACCACGAGATTCTCAAAGCAAGCTCAGTTATGGAATTCAACGCTAGAGAATTGCGAATTTCAACGAGTGAAAGCCAATGTGAAGCTAAAGTCCGTGCAGCATTGAACGAGTGGTAGTAGCTCGAAAAGGCAAGAGACCAATCTGAATCAGCAGGTGGGAAGAATATTGCGCAAGTGCAGAAAGGTGTTGAAGAGTTAGAAAGACAATTTGGTGCTTGCTTGCATTTAGCCGACAAAATGGAATTGAAATACAAGTCAATTCAGTTCTTAATGAAAGGCACAACTGTGCAGAAAGTATCAAGGACATCAAGGAAGAAAAAATGGTAAGATAGGGTTGTGTTATACTCTGCTTAAACCAACGCAATTTGCTGGAGGAAATGCAGTGACATGCATCCTTAGAAACGGTAAGGTATCCCTCTCAGCGCTGTGATGGCAGTGAGTGTTACACCGGGGTAAGGAAATACTAACTTTCCAGTGAATAAAGGAGTAGTTTGCTAAGCTGATTAGTATTTGAGGATAGCTGCTGAGATACCGCATAAGGATTTAGAATTAGTTTGTAAAGATAAGGAAATTCGAGATAGATTGGTAAATGCGATTAATTTACTGATATAAGATATGAAAGAGCAAAGGAGAAATGGTGGTAAAGGAGATGGATAAATGGTGATGGCAAATAAGGAAATCAGAGCAGTATCCAAGGATAATCAGAATCTCGAATGTGATAATTATGGTGAGAATTCTAACACTTCCACTGCAATTCTTGAATAAAAAAAGTATTTCTAAGCTGAAATCAACGCATTAATGGTACAATTAGAAGACACAAAAGGTGTGTTGCAAGAAGAAATAGGCAGAATCCAATCAGCCGTGCGAGAGGGTGCTGCGTAGTTCTTGAAATAAGAGCGAACTAAAGAAAGAGCGAAAAGATATGCCATAACTGTGAAAGCATAATAAATAATTTCCACTGTGATGCAAGATCTGCAGCAGAAATAGCTGTAATCAGGTGTAGTAAGCTAAAGCTCAGTGATTTCTACAAGCAATAACATCACTGTGAATGAAGGTGGTGCTGCAGCGAAGAACTACCATTGGATCAAATAAAAGCAATAGCAATTAACAGAAAGTGAATAATAATAACGAGAATAGGAATATTAACAGTAATAGCTGTATGAATAGATATATCTTGAATAAGGACAATTAGATGAGTGCGATATAAGCAGTGAGAACAATAATAACAATAATATGGGTGCCAGTAACGAATGGAAGGAGTAACAGTAATAGTAATTATAATAATAAATGGCGAGATAATTAAGGGAATGTATTTCGAAATTATCAATTTTTCCATGTTGTAAGGATATTTAGAAATAGCAATCTTCCGCTCCTATGCAGCAGGATGTATTTGAAATGGTAGGATGTGTAAGCTAAGCTGTAGACGAACTCAGTATCTGGAGTAACTAGCAGCAATGTGGTGTTCGGTAGTTAGAAACGAGACACACATAATTATTACGTGAATACAATGAAGTATTGGAGGAAAAACGTCGCAGAGAGGAGAAAATACAAGCAGAAACAAAGAACTATGCTTAGGAGATTGCTCATTCGAAGCGCACAAATGAGGAGCTGAAGGTGAAACTAACGGAGTTTCAATAGAGGTTAGGCAAAAAGCAAGAAGAGTTCAAAGATGTAACTGCAAAACTAACTGAGATGAAAGATGCGTTAGTCGGGTAGATCGCGTCGTTGTAAGGATAGAACAATTAGCTTTAGCTGACTATCAACACGAATAGCTAGAATTACATGCTGAAGGTGAGTTACTTGACGAAACAACTCGGAGAAAAGGAAGAAAAGATTAAAGAATTAGAGAATAATTGGAAATTGGAAAAAGAAGGAAAAGTAGGAGAAAACCAGAAGTAGAAGAATTGTGTGATCAAACAGCATAATGAGGATACTTACAGTGGAATCGATAGGGAAGATGCAGAAGAATCGGAGACTCAACGGACTAATCACACGAGATTTACAAGTTAAACGTAGACTACATGCAGTAACAATAAATAGTAATATTCTTAAAATAAGGTGAAAAATAGTGATAAAAAGGATAATAGCAGCTCATATTAACCCTAAACGAATAATGATCATCACTATCCTTCATCTGTTGGGATGGTTTCCGCTCATTTAACACCCAAACGAATTGGCTCTCCATATAATTCGCCACACAGGAATATCCTGGAGAATACTTATCACAACAGTTATATGACTAATAATCTTCACAACACCAGCAATAACAGCAACACAAAATCACTCCACAATCAAAGTGAGAGTGTTCTTAAAAGCAATTAGAAAGAAACTACTAGCAAATAGACTCATAAGCATAACTTCAGTATCAATAGGAACACTGATGGCAATGAAAAGAATAGTATTGTACCTCGAAACAACTTTGTTGGGGAGATAAATAGCAAAGCAATCACTGCTTATGAAGATTACAATACGGTAAATACTACCACAGCAACAAGTAAGCCAATCACTCGAGTCCTTTCTAATGATAGTCTGCTCAACAAGCATGATTCTGATAGAGTCTTTCCTAATGCGATGAGCAACGCAAAGAGATTAACATCAGGGAGTTTCAAAGAAGCGTGTAATGTTTCGGAAACAAGTAAAGGTAGCTTTAATGAACGATTTGGAGGTGATTGCAGAGTTGGATCGAATGAGAAAGAGAGAATGACATAGAATAGCTCGAATAGAAAGGAGAATAGTTAGTTCTACTAAGATAGTTGCAGTGGAAGAGATTATTTAAAGCAATAAACAGGGAATTATTAGAATAATAGTAGTAGTAATGATTTGCAGTATTCATTTAAGGCTGTGAGTGCTTGGAATGCAGATAGTCATTCGAAGTAGCAACATGGTTAGGATAAAGAGAATATCCATCCGAATATTACTCCAAAGCATACTAGAAATCTAACTGAGAGACAATTTCCTATTACAACCTTGAGAGATAACTGCGTTGATATGATAGGGAATCATAATCGAAGTTATAAAAGTACTATGAGTAGCAATCTGAAAGGAGAATAAATAAGCTAGAATAGTGTCTAAGATGATGAAAGAAATACCAAAAAGACGATGAGGATATTGGGGATGGATGAGGAATCGAATAGAAAACTTGGTTCACCATCTCCGTAGACTGAAGTAAGATATCCATTTGCAACAACTTCAGCTCTACGTCCAGCGTAAACTCTAGGGAATCTAAGATCATAATAGGTCAACACTAGCAACAGTAGCAGTAGTAATAATAACCTCCTGAAGAATAAATCTAATTTGACTCATCATAGGATTGAGAGTTATCAAGATTTTGATAAGAGAATGGCGAAATAGTTCTCGAAAGTTGTGCAGTAGAAATGAAGGGAAAGCAGAAGGAGGTAGACAAGAGAAAAAAAGAGAAAGAGAGAGAAAGCTGGATAACATGGCAAGACAGTTTTTTATTTTATCTAAAAAGTGAGTGTAAGTTGATTTGAAATGTGTTTTTTTAATTCATGTTTGAGTGTCAAAAGAATGGTTTTGTTTATTTGGAACGGGCAAATAATTAGAAGATTTGAATTCAATCTCTTATTGGAAGGATAGATTTAATTAAGCTGGTTTCATATCAATCAAGGCATTTCGTTTATGAGACTGAAAATCAGTATATTTTAGAGAAACACAGCTTAATTTAATAATTATTTTTGAAATGTTGTGTTCAAATGAATGTATTCTGTTCTTCTTTTTGATTTGGGGGGGCAGTTTAAGATAATCATCTAGTTCTTTTTTAGTAGTTTGAAATGAGAATCTCTTGCAAGGTGGTTGAGAGATATTTTTTTTGTTTAAATTATCATTTTATCATACGAATTTTGATGGTTGAAATGAATACTAAGTGCATATTATTTGCTCGTTGAAATATTGTAATTAGCTTGGGTGGCTAGAGATAGAGAGATTGCTGAATGAGATATTCAGTGTGAGTGATTTAAGTTAATTAGCTCATTCGAATTCAAATAAGCAAAGCTAATTTGAGCTTATAAAACCTACTTCGAATGATTCGAGATATTATCTGATAATAAATAAACTGTTTCTAATCAAACTATTTCTACATATTAGAACCGCTAGCAAACAGAAGAATGAGTTAGAACAATAATAACAATAACTCTAGCATTTCGATGACTTTGCAAGATGTCTTCAATGCTTTTGACAATGATTTCTAGAAAACACCTTAGAAAGTTAAACTAAATCAAGAGGGGAGACATAGTTACACTGAATCAGGGGCTAGAGACTATCAGTGGTAATAATAGTAATACGGATCTTCATCAGCATCGATGTATGGCACTGCTGCTACAAATGCTAGGGATAATAGACCATCACCATATGATATTGAATTCGATGTGATAGGGAATCCTTTGCTAAGTGGGAAGAAGCAAATCAGCAGTGAGGAGATGATATGCTAATAGTCAAGAAGTAGCTCAAGCTGTGTATTTGAGAAGAAAATTGGGTTTTAGTAGTCATTAGAAAGAATACATTTTGGAAGTGATAGTGAATAGTAGTTTTAAGGATTAGGCGATGATGAAGATGAGGAAGATTAGAATGGATTGATAGAAGAGGAAGAGAGTCAGAGTAGTGATAAATCAGAGGATTTGGATCAGGAATAGCAGGAAATAGTAATTGGCTAGATTATTGAAAGATTCATCGATCCAGAGAAGGAAAACAAAGATCCTCTTAGAGGATAAAGGAAATTTCTAAGGAATAATAATAAAAATTCCAATTAGGGTGGTTTTACTCCTCTTTAAACCATCCATACACCCTGGAAGAGTAAAACCTCCTAGGATGGAACTGCTGGTATGTATTCGTCTTCAGCTGCAGCAGCTAGAAATAGATTTAGTCTGAATTAATAGCGAACACAGCCATTTATATAAACTTAACTGTTCACACCTGAAAACATAAATAATAACTCTTCAATAATTGCAGTAGATCCTGATGTCATTCAAACAGGGAATAATTTGCTTCTTCAGCAGCAATAACAACAACAAGCAACAGCAGCAATGCATTCACTTCAAGAATCTAATTCCTAACCAAATCGATTTTAAGTCTAAGAGTAACGATCTATCAGATAAATTCCACCTTCTAGCTCTTCCTTTCATCATTCTTCTGCTTAATCTGGATCTTCTTTCTCCTCTTAAGCTCAATTCTCAGCAGGCAATACACATCTCTACAGGACTCCATTGAGGGATATAACAACAACATCTTGTCCCTCCGTTTCTAGATGGGATCTCTCCCCTTACATCCCAACTAATATCAACCATTAATAAAATCAAACAGGATAGTTCCAACGACAGCAGCAGCAACAGCAATAAGAATCACAGTAGTACTTCAAAGAACAATAATTCTTATCTTCTTTGAATTCCTCTAATCGCCCCGCAACTGTGCCTCCAGCTATTTTGTACAGATGATTTTACAGAAGGTAACTTTTATATCAAAAACAGCCAGCATATTCTAGATTCAACAAATCCCCCCTATTTGATAAATATTCAATCTCTTTCTACCAATTAGTATATTACTTTCAATACTTATATATTTCTATCTCTCATTCTTTATGTACTTTGTTTGTTTTATCAACTCAACAAATTTCAACATTTTCCCATTGACTGTCTGCTTTGTTTTATTCCTTGAAAAACACTCCAAACAAACACACACACACTCACATACATGATCGATTTCTAATAAACCAACTAATTTATGATCTTCTCCAATTTGATCTTTTCTCTTTCTCTCACTTAGCTCATACCATATTACTGTTGTTTTCCCCCCAAAACCAAAAACAATCATTTTCATGCGTTATTCAATCCAAACTATTTATCTTTTTTTTCTCATCCCAAAAATCAAATTGATTCCTTATTTACTCATCATCACCAAAGATATCGAAAGAATCATCCTTTTGCTCAACGTTCTCTCTACCAACTCTAAACTCCTCATCTTCTTATCCTTCAAACTCCTCATCATTTCTGAACAAATCCTCTCCATCGTCATCTTCATGCTCACCTTCTCTGTAATCGTCTTCGTCACCTTCTCCTAATTCCAAAGGATCTGTTTCAACCCCCTCCTTCTTCCTGTTGCATTGCAAAGGGGAGGAGTTTCAGAATGATAAAAGAGTTATGCAAAATCTAAAACACATTATCATCATCTTCTTCTTTTGCGGGGAGGACTTTCTTTCTTTTCACATTTCTTCTTTACCATCTCTGGAGATCATCACTGGTAAATGATAACCCGCATAATGGACATATGAACTAAATCAAAATGTTCTTCTCTTCTTGACTTGCTTTGTAGTAATAGACGATTTAACGATCTTCTCCGCAGTGCCTGCAGAACAAGTGTCTCCTGGGCATGGAGGGGTCTTCTCCGAGAGAGCGATGCTTGATATCAGCTACTTCTGAATGCAAGACTTGTGCTTTTTTGATGATATGGTCATCTTTCACAGTTGTGCTGATGAAGCATCTTCGTTCCTTGCAGCTCTCACATTTGAAAATCATAATATTCGGTTCTTCACCTGCGTATAATGGAATGCAGAGCTTCCCGCAATCTAAGCAGAATCGGAATCCATTGCAGTTCTCCACTTGGCTTTCTTCGGACATTGGCTTGTTTCGTTCTTGAGTGTGAATGGTGGTAGTATGGGAAGCTTGGGAAAAAATTTTTTGGTAATTTTGAATTATCTAAATGGATTTTAGGCGCTAGAATCTAGAAATCATCTGATAAAATACATTCCTTCCTTCTTCCCCAAGAAGTCTATTCTTGTACCTAAAATATTATTTTCATTTTTCATTTAACTGAGCTCTAGAGTTTCCTTTCATTTTCTTTCTCTCAGAGCAAACAGATACAAGGAATGTGTTATAATTCAGCAAACCGATTAGTTATCATTACCATCAACTTAGTCGCAAATTGCTGTATCTTCTTTCTCGTAAATTTATGCTTTTCGATATTTTACAAAACAAAATACTTCCATTTTCACTTTTTTATAAGAAAAACAAAGGTGTTTCGAAGAGCTACTTCTTTTTGAAGTTGAAATTAGAAGTATCGTTAATCAGAGAAACTTACCATTAGCTTTAGTGTGTCTGTTTACCCAAAAATAAAAAAGGAAACCAAAAGAAGACTCTTTTTTTAGGGGGGGGGTTGACCAAAAATAATAATATTTTTCACAAAATAACAATCATTTAAGAAAACTCAATTTCTCCTTTGAAACTCCGACAGCAATATGGTACTTTGCTTGTTGGTTATTTTGCTCAGACAATAAGGAAGCTGTCTTAAGGGTAGTTTGAAGAGAGGGTTCCAATTTTTTTTAATAAGATACTAACAGTAAAGGAAAATACCTCTTTTTTCTTTTTGGTTTGATAAACAAACTTACACTTCTCCTGTACATTCTTACTCCCAACTCTCCCCAGACAAATTGAGATGAGTTTTGAAAGGAAGTCTTGATTTTAGATGGATTGCGTAGAATCCTTATTGAATGGAGTTCCAGCTGGATGTACAGAGAAATACTTACACGA
>Ga0302271_10003402_pt1 | contig 13460 bp, 12 predicted proteins | sample III_Bog_N1_1_FD_198767 | JGI IMG/M metagenome (GOLD analysis project Ga0302271, IMG submission 198767) | Peat permafrost microbial communities from Stordalen Mire near Abisko, Sweden - III_Bog_N1_1 | ecosystem: Environmental > Terrestrial > Soil > Wetlands > Peat | place: Sweden: Abisko... | reverse complement strand
TTATTTTTGATTCAATTTGAGAAAGAGAGACTTTATTATTATTATACTAATAGTAGCAGCTTCATTCTTGTATTAAATCTGAATGACAAGATATTCAGATGATTCCTCAAAACCCTCCTTCTGCTCAACTCTGCTTACGGATCAAAATTTTATTCTCCCGATTCTGTTTCTAATTTAATTTTTCTTGACTCTACCTCAATCATAAATTGTTTAGGCAATTCAATCAAATGATTCAAGTATTTGTCTTCCTCCCCTCTGTTGTCAATTAAATACTACCAACTCTCTCTCTCTTTATCTCTCATTAATTTTTGCTTTAAGGATAACCAGAGATTATTAGATTTAATCAATCTTGAGAAACCTTGAAAAGAAAAGAAAAGAAATAATATTTTTTCATATCCAATATCCAAAGAATTTTGAGAGAAGACAACCATACAATCCTTACAAATGGGCTCAATCTTTTCAAGTCAATCTAAAAATGAATCGGATAGACTCATGCATTAGAAGGTATTTATTGAAAAATAATTTTTAACAGCAATTGCAGATAACCTCCCTTTAATAGTTTAAGTCTAGGATTTCATTACCGTGCGATGTCCTAATATTGTCTAAGAAAACAATTCCATAATATTAGATGAAGAAAAATGATGCTTTAGGCCTTTCTATAACTTTGTCTACCTGCACTCTTCTTTCAGAGCTAGTTCTCGAATTTCCTCTGTACGTGTTCCTTTTTATTAGACTAGTTTAATATTTCTATCTTTCTCCATCTCTATTTTAATGATCTCAATTACTTTATTAGCCTATTTAAAGACATCACAAAAGGTTGCTAAGTAATAGGTAAAGCTCTCGGATAACTATCTAACCTCACTTCCCTTTTAGTATTCATTGGAATGTACAAATATTTATAAATATTGAAGCATAGTTTCTTAACCTCCATAAATCATACTATTACACAAACATTTGATTTTCCAGAGAAAATAAAGTAAATTTAGAAGGATTGACAGCTTTATCAAGCAATATCTCTATGCTTTCTAATTTGAAAAGTCTCAGTATAAATGTGGAGATGTAACTATAAATTTTTCATAAGAATATCTTGCTTTTATTTTACAAAACCAAATATTTTTAAGTTGCAATCAGATTGGTTAGGGAGGTTTCAGTGAAATTGGAGAGTGCTTATAGAAGCTTAAGCAACTTGAACATGTTTACCTTCAAATATCACTGATGTAACAAAATGTTAAAACTACAACTACTTGTTTATCTTGCTTCTTTGTTTGCATGAAACACATTTCAGTAAGAATTTCTTAACTTCAGGGTCACCATGCTTTGAAAGCATATCAAATCTTTCGAAATTATAATCATTTAGTTTTCTAATCAAGTAATCAGCTTTAAGAACAATAAAATTACTGCTATCTATTTTCGAAAACTCTAAATTCATATTTGATTATTTATTAGACTTCCTGGATCTTTTGAGGCCTTTCACGAGGCTGTAATAAAATCCAAAGAAAGTTTGCAGTAATCCTCAGGGAATTTAAAAAAGTAATCAAAGATTTTATTTCTTGTTTATGTCTTTTCTTTTTATTCTTTTCAAATATAGTGGCAATCCTGCTCAACCACTTCAACTCAGCTAGGAAACGCTTCACAATTTCTATTAGCTTTCTTATCTGAATATCTAAATAAAAGAGTAATTCTTCAAAATCTCAAATAATTCTGAATTATTCTCTCGTTTTCCACTATTTCTCCCCCCTCTTCATAATATTTTTTTATTTATGAAAATAGCTTTTTTAATGACTAAATAGATCATATTCTCAAAGCAATGGCTGCTTTCTCACAGACTCTCCGTTATCTTCATATTAATAATTAGTAGTTCTTTACATTAACCTTCTTCTCCATATTTATTTCATCTATTTTTTTGCAAATAATTTGTAGAAATCTTAATGTTTCTATTAAAACCATAAACAAACTCTATGAGATTCTGGGTACGTGCCCTAAATTAATAACTGCTACTCTCCTAATAAAAACAGAACGTTATCATCGAGAGGAAACTAAACTAGTATTATCTTTAAAAAATGCACTGTCTCTCACTTGTCTTACGCTAGATCCTTTCACGTAAAAGATAAATTGGATTGGGGGTAAAAAAAATTTCGCAGTAATTTCTAACTAAATGATTTTGTTTCGAATGACAGAAAACAAAATAAAAACTAGGCTATGCGTGCACCTAGACTAGTTAAAATCATCACCATACCCAAACCCTAAAATCAAGGATTAATAATTTTTTTATGATGTTTTTTTATATTTAAGTTTAATTCCTTTTTTTAAATAAATGTGGCTTATTTTTCTTGTGTTGATTTCATAATCTTAACTAACTACGCAGACATCAATACAATATATAATTCTATTATTACTAATTGTCTGTTGTTTTTCAGCAGATTGAAAGAATATTACGGTATTAAAACCACAGTTTTGTATGTATGAATATGTATGTGTTACCAAAGATTTGTATTGCAAGTATATGTCAATTTATGATCATAGAGCTGAGAATACCTTGAGATAGTAGGATATCATCAATACATATCTTTCAATTAGTTTTTCGTTTTTGACTAAAAAAAAGGATAAATTAATTGATTAAATTAACAAAAAAGAATTTCCCTTAAGTCTACTAAGAATAACATACTAAAATGAAGATGCGAAAGTATTTACTCAAGCTAATTGATGAGGATTCAGGTGTGACATTACAGAAATTGAAGCTTCGACAAGGATTGTAATTTTTATTTGGAAATAAACATTAAAATAAGGATTTCTTGGATTTAGAAAATATTTAGTTGGAAGATCGAAGAAAGCTGATGTAGTTATCGCTGATGAAGCTGTTGAAAGAAAGATTTTGTATGTCTCTCTTGACGAAGAAGGCAAGACATTCATTATCCCTAAAACTGCAAGTAATTTGAAAATACTCATATGAGAATTAATAAGACATAGCGATTGATTGACTGATGTGATCTTTTGTAGTTTAGATAAATGGTATTGATACTGAAAAAGGAGACAGATTCCAAATGAGAAAAGGATAAAGTACCATCAAATTTGGAGAATCAAACTACTATCTCTTGCTTAAAGGTTGAACTAGCGTTGCTTGATTGATAAGAAAGTTAAACTATTCATCAAAATAATATGTGATTTTTATGAACTTTAGAGAGGAGAAAAAAGAAGAATCAGATCGAGGAGGTGGATACTGAAGAAAAGGAAGAATTAGAGGCATAAATCGTTGAAGAGCAAGAGGAAGAAGAAGTTGAATAAAAGAAAACTAAGAAAGATAAGAAGTAAAAGAAAAATAATTAGTTGAAATCTTTATCTGCCGAAGAAGAAGACTAGAAAGTTACCCATATCAAAGAAGAACAAAATACCCAAGTAAAACAATAGCCAACAGATAAGAGAAAGCTCTTGTGGGCTAAGAAAGGCGATGATGTTGAACTGGAAAAGAAAGCTTAGATTTATGGAAAAGTTGAAGCTAGCAGTGAAGAAACCAATAAATTCTTCAAATTACTTGGATTCAAAAAGGTATTGAAAAAATTAATGAATTATTTCAGCAAAAAATACAACATTTTTCTGTGAACAACAAACCATTTAATTTATTCTTTTTGAAAATAAATTTGTTGACGTTGATGATTCTTGCTAAAAAAGGAAGTTGAAGGGAAGAAAGTTCAAGTTAACGCGTAGAACTTCTTCATAAAGAAGAGCGGTTTAGAGAAGCATTCTATGATGACAAATCTTGAAAACCAATTCAATGTTAGTGTTAATAGAAAGAACACAAAAGGTGGACTTGGCATGAGTTGAAGTTATTTGATAAGTTTGGTGATTGCTGTGTGGATGCTTTATAATTTGTATTGTTGTTTATTATCATTAGATTTTCTTTTTATTGAAAAATACACATATTTTAGAGAAAATGCTAGTATTGAAGGGATAACTTTTTTAAAAATTGAACTGGAATCTTAATCGAAGAAAATTTATCCCTAAGTTTGATGATGAATTTAATAAATCTAATAATCAAAAGATAAAACTATCAGAAAATCCACTAAAATATAGGTGCTGTATCGAAAGACTGCAGTCAGAAACATAACCTTTTACAACCGACAGAAAACTACACTACTTGAAAAGAAAAGAAATGAATGATATTGCCTTACATCAGCTGAAAAAAACATGGGATTAAGAACTCAAAGTTTTATTGAAATTAACAAGAAAGCTTCAGAGTCAACTGCGAGCCTAAAAAGAGTTTCGTGTGCTCTAAGAAATGATGCGTCTTTGCAAGAAAGTTTAGAAAACGTTAGGAGATATCCTAACTGAACAAGACAGAGAAACAAGACTTGGGATAGTCAAGACTTTCTTCAAGTTGTGTTCTAAAGCTAGTGAAGCATCTTTGAAATACGGGGAGTATGCTCATCAATACATTGAGAGGAAATTTTTATTAGAATTCTCTACGATATCTTATGCTTGTGCGAGCAGGTTTTATTATTTGCTAAGGGAAATTCTACCATTTCTGAATAGGATCTTCAAAAGGGAAAAAGCACTTTTAACTTCTGAGCAAAAGAGACAAGAATCAGAGAATAATGCAATAGTTATTCATTGATATGTTAGATAGCTAAGAAAATTTTAAATGTATTTTTTAGGAATATTTTTTGGTAAATTAAGTGTTAAATTGCTCAAAGTGTAAATTATTTGTTATTAGCTTTTTATGCAAAAATGTGATTCTAGAAAATATCATTTTTTGTTGCTTTCTTGAATTCTACCATTTTTTGCTAAAAAGATTGAATTGTGCTTATGGTTATTTCAAAATAACTTAAGAACATTTAATTTACTCAAATCTAAAAGAACTTATCTATTAAGGTAATAAGTATTTTTTTAAAAACTACATTGTCTGAAACTTCAGTGTCATAAGTTGTATTACTTAGCTGTGTATGTAGTCAAAAAAAGTATTTCGATCGATAGAAATAAATTTTTCTAATATGATTTATTGGCATTTGTAATCCAAAATTATCTCGAATTGAAATCATTGGGAATCTTTAGTTGAATTGAAAATATATTTTAAAAATGGCAGGTAAAAAGAAGAAAATATGATAAAATTCTTAGGTGAATGCTAAAAACTTTTTGGTTGCACATGTGTTTTTAAACATAAAAAAGAATCTTTCTAGTGTTTGCTGATAAGCATGATAAGCTAGTCTACGTTGATAAGGAAAAAAGATAGTTTTGCGTGAGTTAGGGGGAGATAAGAAACAAAAACACATAAAGAGAGGGAGATTTATTGTTGTAAAGTGAAATCTCTTGCGTTTTCGAGAAAAGAAGCAAAAATAAATAGGATTTTTAAGAGATGAATGACTAGGCAGGTGAGGGTAAAGAAGATGGATAAGATGGATAGCACAGGAAGAAATCCTTCACGAGTGTGCAAGGTTATACATTACATGAAATCCTTGGTAAAGGATCGTTTGGGCAAGTATTTAAAGCGACTAAATCTGGGAAAGTATTTGCAATAAAAATGATAGATAAACCACTGATTCGTAAAAAGAATCTACAAAAATACGTAAACAATGAAGTCAAAGTCATGCGAGAGCTGAAGAATCCAAATACAGTTCGATTATATGAAGCATTTGAGGATAAAGATGTTTTGTATTTAGTCATGGAGTGCTGTAACTAAGGTACTTTATTTAACTACATTCTCAAAGTGAAACCAGAGGAATAGGAATGCATTAGGATATTCGCGTAAATCATGAAAGGATTCATAGAGATTCATGAAAAACACATCTTGCATAGAGACTTGAAGCCATCAAATATTTTTATAAAAGATGGAGTTTTCAAGATTGCTGATTTTGGGTTAGCTAAACCGAAAGCACTTGGAAGTAGCTATTGCGGGACAAGCTATTTCATGGCACCTGAGATACTTTAGAAATAAATACATGATTATAAAGTAGATTTGTGGTCTATGGGAGTGATTCTGTTCTTTATGGTGTTCAGGGAATATCCATTTAAGAATTCTGCTAAACTTCTGGACGAAATTAAAGCGAAAACAACACCAATATTTGATCCATATAAATGCCTCAAACATCCAAAGAATATTGTCTGCTCACCTGGGTTGCTTGAGTTGTATAAAAGGATTTTTGTTATGGATCCGAAGAGTCGAATTTCCTTCAAAGAACTTTACAGAATGGAAATTGTAGCAGAATTTTTTTCGGAAGACGAACTTCACCATTCCAGTAAGATTTACCTTGAACTTGAAAACAAGCCCCCTTAGTAGCCTGACGATGACGATGATGATGGAGATGATCATGCTGAAACAAAAACCAAAACATCTAAGTTTAAACCTTCTGAACCGATTATACCGTCTCCTTAGCAACAGTAACCTGCAGATACTCCAGTTCATCATACTATGAGCTAAAATGTAATAGGAGAAAAATAACAGCCTTCACCGAAAATTGAAGGGCAAGGGGAAATGCAAGCTCACCCTCATCATACTCATCATCTAACTACAGGTGGTTTAATTTAGCCTCAGCAACGAGAAGTCTCTAAATCTAACTTTAAAACTAGCAAACCTGAAGAAAATAACGAGTAGTAACAAGCCTAATATGACGAAGTGTAAGTCTCTGTCACAAAGGGCTAAATTCATGTAAATAAAACAATAAAATAGTATTTGCTTTATAATTACTAATTCTTATTTAGGATCATGTTGATGGACGATTCGAAGATGAAAGTGATTACCAAGGTATCAACGACGATGAATCACCTCAAATAGAAATAAGAAACATTCGCATGTTTAAACAAAGCTAACGCTAATCAGACAGGACTTTTGGCCCTAAAGCTTTCAGAGATCTAGGAATAATACCATTATCTAAGAAAAGAGGGGAAGATGAAGAGACATCCGTTCCAAATGCCCCTTCTTCATTTAATACCTTTGGTCTTTCTCATCACAGTCTTAGCACTAAAGCCAAAGAAATGGAATCTGGAGGGCACACTCCGAAAGGAGGTAATTTCAATACTTCCTAGCAATTTAGTCTGAATAGTACAAACTTAGGTACACTAAAAAAAACGATCCCCTAACAAGAAACCTTCAATAATGTCACTGAACTATCAGATGAGGAATCTGAACATATTGTCAATGGGGATGCAGTAAATGGAGTTGACAACCCTAATAATGCTAATAACTCAAGTTTATCAAAGCAGCAAAAAATACCTTAATAATAAAAAATCTAGCCAATATCATTTCCTGAGAAAGAAGACGTCAGTAAAGAAGAAAACATGAAAAAAATGCCTATCCGTAAGGCAGCATCGATTCACATGAACATGGTCGATTCCGCTGTATGATAAAATTATTTATTTTATGATTTTTCCCAAATTTATTAACATATTTTATTCTAACCTCAAAAGGTTAAGGATAAACTAAGAAAGCAGATCATAGAAGAATGTGAGGCTATATTTGAAAGTCACGTTTAAGTATATTTATATGAAATAGGCATTTATAGCATCTTAGGAGACACCATTGATTCCTTGAATGTACTGAATCTTGGTAGCTCTACATAGTCCTTAGTTAATTATCTTCTCGCGAAGCTTCTTTTGTTCTTCGCAAACAAACTAGTCAACTCGCTTTAGCATCAACAAAATATTTTCAATCTTCAGATGTTCAACGAATTCACAGCGAGTTCTCCTTCTAAATTACTCATAGGCAAAATCAGCAGGGATATCGAATAATGGGGAATGAAATTCAGTTTATTTTACTATGGAATAGACTACGATAGAGATATCCAATCAGAAGAAGTCAGGAAAATTGTCACGGAAGAGTTAGTGGAAACGGATTTTGATAAATAACTCAAAATACCTACAAGACTTGTGCTTGATTTAATTTTCAAAGCCTCCTACAAAATGGGCAGATCTTGCACGTCCTAATTGTAAGCTTCAGGGATTCTCAGGACAAGTCTGTATATTCTCCTGTCCATGCTGATAAATAGTGCTTTTGATAAGAATAAAGTTAAAGAGAATCTATATTTTTATTTTAAAGATCCACACAATCAGACTGCAAATCAGCTAGATTTCAATAATTTCAACATCTGGACTGCTCAAGCATCCAAAGAAGTACTTCTTGATCAAATACATCATCTCATTAAAACTGTTTTTGGTGAGAAAAAATTGTAAATCCTTAAACTCAAAATTTGAAGGTATGGCAAAAGAAAAAAAGGGAACTGCTTGCCTAATTGTTCATATAACTTAGAAACAGTCAAGAATCATCACACACTTCAATCTACAAAAAACAAAACCATACATTTGCTTATTTTCCTGACTTTCTTTTTTTTCCTCTGATAACGTTTTGTACATTTGAGATTGTTTTTATTATTATTTTTTTTTGAACAATTTGTATTGTTGTTGTTGTTTCCAGTATTATTTTCAAATAAACTCTTCCCTTCTTGGTTGTTTATTACTCCGTGAAAAATGTAATTTCATCAACAGCTTGAAAGCATTTATAATCTGAACAGATTAGAACAAATATCTTACAAAAAAAATAATGATATTTTGGCATTTTGTCAAGATCATTGGTTGTGTATTTTTTCGTTAGCTCTCTGAACAAATCCTTGGAAGTCCCATTTGGAGTTAACCTTAATTGGATCTTCAATGCGGACACCATTCTTGTCAATAACAGTGAGTTAGATAGTCTCATGGGCTCTAGCATCTCTGTAGAAAAGAGCTTCGAAAATTGTCAGGATTGTTTTCTTAGCAGTTTCTTCACTGCAATCTTCCTTCCACATTGAATCGAAGATAGGTCCAGAGAGATAGTTACCAAACCCAGTCGAAATTGACTTAGACTCAAGATAAGTGCCGTAAAGATCAATTGAAGCAAGATATGGTTTTCCATTCTGAATTCCTCCAATAACATTCCAAAGATAAAGAGGATTCATCTTGTTTCTGTAATGGTACTGCAATTATGCAATGTAATTTCCATAATCTTATGGCTTATAGTTGACATTGTCATCATTCAAATAAGACTGGTTAGTCATATCCTCAATGAGTCTCACTAATTCTTAGAAATCAGCATATTCTCCACTAGCTGCAAATGCACATTCATCAGTGATTTTGTGGACTCTCTAGATATTCGAATATCTAGACATATTTCCATAGCAAATTGCTCTATCACTGCCGATGATAACACCATCCTTAAACACTAGACCTACTACACTAGCACCTGTAGTTATTGGCTGAAGAGTGTGTTGTTTTGCACCAGCATCTTGTTGCAGGGCTTATTCTGCATAACCCATTTTCTTTTTGTTGTTACAGACGTAAAATGCCATTTTTTTGGAGAGTTTTGTTTGATAAGTCTTTGTCTTTTGATTTAAACCTTAGAATCTTTATTTCGTTTTCTGCTTTTTCAAAAAATAAAATCACTCTTAAACACTCACATTAGAACGAGAGAGCATACACCGAAATCTGATCTCAGTTTGGTTTGTTTTATTTTTTCATAGCTACCCAAATTTCTCTTGATAAATATAAAGAAAAAGGGAAGAAAACCTTAGTCTTTGATTTTGTTTACTATTTGCTAACGATTTTTCATTGATATTGCAGAATAATAATTATTTTCAATATTTTTTTGAAAAATTGATGAATTCAATAGTAATGAAATTGATAAGCTTGAAATAAACTAATTTTATTAGAGGAATTTTTTTTTAATGTTTAGTTGTTATTTTAATAAAAATTATTATTAACTTTAGATCAAAAGCAAGTAAATGAACATACGAAAAGGAACTGCAATTGAATGTATCCTTTTAAAGCATAACAAACCAGAATCTGATATTAAATTCTTTCATGGCAGGAAAAAAAAAATTGATCTAAAATCCAAGTAGAAAATAAACCTTTTGGGCTAAATAATTAAAGTAGAGATTAAATTAAATTATCTTAGGGTTAAATAGGAATAGCCTTCTTTGGCTGAATTTAGAACTCACCGGATCAAATAATAATAAAAAAGAACACAAATTTATTAAAACAAAAAACTGGTATTCAAAGAGTTAAATATCTAAACCAAATGAGCGTAGCAACTGAGATCACAACAATCGATTAGGCCCTGGAATGCATGAATGGCATTCTCAGTGGGGATAACGAAAAAATCAAGATAGGTACAAAACTTATGAAAAATTTCTGCAAGAAAGTCGAATCGATCGGAATTTTCACATACATCTTAGCTAATTGCACTTAAGATAATCTCCGTCATCTTGCTGGTATTCTCCTCAAAAGAAAGATAGTCGTCCTCTTCTAACATCTCAATGAGCAGGCATAAAAAGATCTCCAAGTAGTCTTGTTAGAAAGGTTCTTCGCTGAAGGATTCAAGCCAGTAAGAAAGTCTATCGGAGCTCTTATTGGTACAATTGCCAAGTAGACCCTTCCTGAAGGTAAATGGAACGAGCTTCTGTAGGTCATCTAGGAGCACGCTGACAAATCTAAAAATCTATAAAGCAGAATCTACGGCCTGCAGTTGCTTGAACTTGTGCTCGATTACTCAGCATGTAAGCAAACGATTAGAAAGAGGAATGTTGGGTTGATTTCATTTACAAACAATAATCTTTTTTGAGATTTCAACTTAAGCTTGACATATTATTTTTTTTATTAAACTCAGCATCATTAGCAAGTTTCTATGGAAACTTTTTCCCATTTTTCAAGGAGTCAATCTCAGATGCCCATAAGGATATCAGAATCGGTACATTGAAGTGCTTGGTGAATTTATTCGATAATATCGATGACATGAAGAATGAGGAGGTGAATCTATACAAGGAACTTGTCGCACCAATCCTGAATATTCTTGACTCACTCATTGACTAAGGTGATGAAGATATGGTTTATTACTGCTTCGATGCTCTCAATCTACTCACTGAAAACAAAGTAACCAAAACAATAGTTTATTTTTGAGTTTTAAAAATAATTTGTTTTTTTCTCTTTCTCATTAGAAAAGTATCCTCGATACTAATATGACTTAGATTGTTGAGTACATGTGCTCCGCTAAAGTCCTAGGTAATGCAACCATCCCCAAGAAGATCAAGGAAGTTGTCATCGATATGATCTATTCAGCTTGCTCTTATCATAAAACCATTTTCAATAAAAACGCTGTACTTCTAAAATAGGTCATCGAACGTATTTGCGCTGTCATCGCAACTCCCTTTTCAGAGGAAGATCTCGAAGAAGGTGAAGAACCACTTCAAGACGTTGCTTTGTGGCTTGCTTTATCCCTTACAATGACTCTCAACAAGAAAAAAACTTACGGAGCATTCTTAGAAGCTGTTACATAACTCATCCACAGTGGAGACGCTAATAAGATGAACAGCGGTTTTTTGATCATGGCTTCGTTGTCTGAAGGATGCTACGAGTAAATCGCTAGAAATCTTGCTAACCCTATTATGAATGACTTTATGGTGAAAGGACTCAACCATCCAGCTTCAGAAGTCCGTGGGTCAGCTATTAAGGCTTTGACATACTTTGCTGAGTATCTCCCAGTGGATATTTGCAAGTATCACTCAACAATTATCCCAGCCGTGCTGAATTCCTTTGAAGATCTCAACTCGAAAGTAGCAGAAAAGGCTATTATCGCTATTGATATTTTCTGTGATAATCTTGAACCTGAAGATCTCGTTCTCTACATGTAAATCATCACTGATAGACTTTCCGTCATTGTAACTAAGGACACTTCTACTTTGACTATGAGAAGAGTTGCAATCAGCGCACTTGGTTCTTGCATTTCTACTGTGGAACATAAATTTAAACCTTTTGTCGACAGAGTTGCTGCCTTGATGCATTAAGTTATTGCTCTTCCCGCCAGTGCTGAAACTATTTCCTTAAAAGCTGAAGCTATTTCTTGTCTTGGTAAGATTGCTGCAGCGTTCATTGAGTAGGATCGCAGTATCTACGAGAAAAACGTTCTCCCTTGTTTGGAGACTATCTATTCTTTGCTACTAAATGCAGATGATTTTGAAATGAGAGAAGGTTGTTTCTCATTCTTTTACAACCTCGCTTAGGCAATTGGCACAGAATTTGAGCCAATCTTTGATAAGCTTATTGATTTCACTCTAAAACAAGCAGCCAGCGAAGAAGGAGTTGACATTCAAGGAGGTAAAAAGGGAGGAGAATTCTCCTTAGATTCTGCCTCTGATGAAGATGAAGAACTTATCGATGATGACGAAAACGATGCTTAGCTTCACATTAAAACATCATTCATCATGGAAAAGAGTGCCGCAATCACAGCAGTTGGGTAGTTTGCTATTGCTTGTCCAGTTAAATTCATGCCATACTTCGAAAAAGCCCTCGAAATTCTAGAAGTGACCTACAATTATTTCGATGAAAATATCAGACAATAAACTTGCAAATGCTACAAGGATCTCTGCGTCGCCATGGTTAAGGCAGCAAACGGCGGTGTTCTACCTAAAGCTCCACGTGGTCTTCCAGCTTTAAGTAGATTCCCTGAAAAAATTGAAAATGTAATCCAAATTGATATTTTCCATAAATTCCTCTACTACATGAAAGAAGATGAGTCTGCTGAAGTAGTTGGCATGGCTATTGATGTCTTTGTGGATCTAATTAAGTAGCTTGGACCAGCTTCTTTTGATAAGAATCTTGACGATATTGCCATTGTCATTATTAAATTGCTGGAAAACCAAGATGAGCATAAAGACGAAGAAGATGAAGATGAAGAAGAAGCTGAAGGATATATCCTCGAAGCAATCACTGAACTCATCCCAACTCTCTGCAAGTATTGCGGCGACGGATTCTCTCTTCATTTCTAGAAAATCTTCCCATCGATGATGAAATATCTTGACCCAAAACGTGATATCTCAGAAAATATCTACATGGTTGGATGCTTCTCAGAAGTCATGAAATATTCTCCTTCCTTCTTGATTTTCACTCGTGAGACCTTGATCCCTGCCATTATTGATAAATTCTAATACGGTGATGAAGAAATGAACAGAAATATCGCTTTCTGTCTTGGAAATATCATCGAAAAAGGATTTGTGCATATCTAAGAAGCTCTCCCAACTTTCTTGAATATTTTGAAGTAAATCTTTGAGACCTCCGTTGAAACACCTACAAAGGACAATGCAGCAGCTGCTCTCTGCAGAGTTATGATGACTATCCCTGAATAATTCCCTCTTGAAGTTGCTCTTGAGTAGATTCTTTCTATTGCACCTTTCTAGGGAGATGAGGCAGAAGAAAAAACTGTTATTAGAACTCTTCTGTTCCTTGCTGAAAAATACCCATAAGTTCTTGCTCCTAAAGTCACTCTTGTTATGACTTTGTTGATTGACGCTCTTGCTAACCTCAAGATCTACAACATTAAAGACGAGCTCAAGGGAAAAGTTGTCTTGCTTCTTAAGAATCTAGCTGCCGCAAGTGTGGAAAATAAAACACACCTTGAATCAACTGTTCTTGCTCACGAAGAAAAAGAAAAACTTGTAGCATTCCTCTCTTGA
>Ga0302271_10003401_pt1 | contig 13466 bp, 6 predicted proteins | sample III_Bog_N1_1_FD_198767 | JGI IMG/M metagenome (GOLD analysis project Ga0302271, IMG submission 198767) | Peat permafrost microbial communities from Stordalen Mire near Abisko, Sweden - III_Bog_N1_1 | ecosystem: Environmental > Terrestrial > Soil > Wetlands > Peat | place: Sweden: Abisko... | reverse complement strand
GTCCTTAATAAATGAACTAATCAGAATTTATCTATCAATTCCCCCATCAACGTAGTATTCCTAATTACGCTCTCCTGACCACCAATTGCTTTGATAAACCTTAATCTCGATGCGTTTACATATTTTGGCAATAGTATGTATCATCTCCTTGAAAGTCAAAAATAATCAAAATTAATAATTTTCACAGTGTATCTAATCACCATTTGAATTATCTCTTTCTGAAAATACAACCCCCCCTCGTATTTAACTTTATTGAATCATCTCCCAAAGCATGCCCTAGCATAGTCCATATTAACAAATGGCATATTAAAATTATCACAGGCCTATCCTAAGCACGTTACTATCGCTTTAAACAACCAGAAACTGAAGAAGGAGTGTACTTTCATTAAACATAATCCACAAAGAATAATATCTAAACATCCTAATTTTTAGTAAAATCCTCGACTACTTCTTAGATCTACTGTTCGGTGGTTTATTCATTTTATTCTTTTTCCTATGGGTGCTTTAATGGAGTAAGTATTTATGAAGATCGAACAATTCGAGTCAAAAACGAAGAAAATAGCTCATGTTTATGCTCTCATTGGTCATTTACTGATATTCAGCACTTGGGGCATGTTCAAGGCTTTAAATAAAAATGGAGTCTCCGTTGCTTTCGTATTGTACATCCGAGGACTTGCTGGGTTTATCTTGAATTATCTTGTAATAAACGTTTGTAAATATGAGATGTATCCTAGAGACAAAATCGCTTAGAAAGTGCTTCTAATTGGATTCTTTATTTAAATGATATTCCCAATACTTTAATTCTACGGTGTGTCACTTCTAAATGTCTCAGATGCGACTGTGCTAGCCATGACAAACCCAATTTGGGTGTAATTAATCAGCTTCGCTTTGTACAGAGAATAAATCAGCAGACAACACTAAATCAACACCCTAATCAGCTTTGCGGGAATCGTCTTCATATGCAGACCATCGTTTATTTTTAGCTCACTAGCAAATACAAGCAATTCAGCTGATAATCTCGATGGCTCTTAGTCTTCTTCTAATACTCATTTGATTGGTTGCTTGTCTATGATTGGAGGGGCTGCGTTGCTTGCAGCCTCTTAGACTCTCTTCAAGGCACTCCAGGGTAAAACTACCAGCTCTATTGCCATGCAATACTCGTACTTTTCGAACATTATCAGCACTCCTATTGGGCTCATTCACTAAGAAACCTCAGGGGAGACGATCTATGCAGAGCCTAAATTCTTTGCTTTAGCAGTTCTCATAGGTGTTGTTGCTTACTTAGGGCAGATTCTTCAAACTCGATCACTTTTCATAGAGAGCCCAGCAAAACTAGCTCCATTATCTTACACAAGAGTTGTGTATTCATTCGTTTTGGATATCTTCTACTTTGAAATCACTATCCATCCACTTAGTTTCGTTGGCTTGTCTGTGCTTCTATTAGCTCTGCTGAATATTCTTCGAAGCTAATGAATACAAAGGATGATTCTAATAAATTGATTGCAAAAACTAATTTTGCTAAAACTTTACACTAAATGATACTTTTTTGAAGAATATTCAAATATTTTTTGATATTAATATTTTGTAATTTGCTTATTATTACTGATTTTCACTCTGGATTATATTATTGATATTAAGCCATTCATTGGGATACATCAGAAAAGGGATATTAACATTTAAAAGAACAAAAGGTAATTGACAGCACAATAAAGTTAGCTAGACTATTAGAAAGGAAGGAATTTAGAAATCAATAAAAAAGAAAAATAATAAGAATAAAAAAATATTTGACAAACAATTCAACTTCTAAAACCTAAAAAGAACAAACATAAATGGACTATCGAATCTAAAATATCCCAACCAGAAGGATACCTAAAAGCATGGCAAGTTAAGATTCTTTCAAGTTTGAAGCCAACCTGCCTAGTGATGATGCTCACACGGATGGCAAATATGTCCAAGCTGAAAATTATCATATTTTAACTCAGAAAAAAAGCTATGTTGAGTTAACATAACCAGTTCTGATGAATGATCAAAAGAACCTTCAGCCTGCTTACAATGAGAATATGCTCACTTAAGTTTCAAATGATTGTGAATTAGATAATAATAACCTTCAGCTCGCCTACAATGAGAATAATCCCGCTTAGTTTTCAAATTATTATGAAAATGATCCTAAGATCTTTCAGATCGCCAATAATCCCACTTAGTTTTCAAATTATTATGAAATAGGTCATAATAACCTTCAGTTGGCAAATAATGAACACATGCCCACTTAGTTTTCAAATTATTATAAAGTAGTATAAGAGGTGTAATATGAATCTTCGGGATTCCCACAAGAAGGATTAAGATCTGAGCGAAGAAAGAAGAAACTGAAAATTAAACTCTTGAGGTAAAAGGCATAAGGGCAGACAAGGAACTATCATAACTACAATGCAATATATACTGGTAGTGATGATGAAGGCTAGCATGCTGTGGAATGTCCTGGAAAAGTTAAGTAGATCACTAAATAGAATGAAGGAAAAAATACGGAATTTGTAAATTAAAATAAATAATCTCAAGCAGAAGGAACAATTACCAAGAAGATCAATTTGTAGTAGCTTCTCAAGCGAACAAAAAGAATAGCAATGTGCAATAGATCTAAGCTAAACGGGACAGTTTCCTCACAAAAGCTCTCATGTTTACCTTTTTTGCTACGGCATCTGCTGCGTCGCTCTTCATAACTTCTTTCTTTCCTACTCCTTTCTTGTTGTGATGAAATTGGTGTCTTTGTTATATTAGATAGTGTTAGTTTAATGGGATAATTGTTTGAATGATTGATTTCTTATTGAGTTGATCAACATCGAAGCTAGTAATAATACTCGCATTCAGGCTCTCAGTTGTCGCTGTAGAGATGTTGCTACTATTGTTTCTATGCTTGAAATTCATTCATTTCAAATCCATTCATTAATGATTAAATTTCTTTGTAACAAAAACAACTTTTTCTATGTAGAAGTTGTTTTTTCTTAGTTTATCAATCATAAATAATATTTGTTTGAAGGTCTCATTTTTTTTGTAAATCTTTGTTGAGCCCTTTTTGGGATCATTTTAGCATTCTTTTATGAAGTGTTATCCCCCATTAGAGAATTGCTGATACTTAAGCCAAGAATAAAATAACTATTGAGTGAAGCTCATCTGCCTTTCAGTGAGTTATTAAATCTCTCAACAACAACAAAAAAATCAAAACAGTTATTAGTAAAAAAAGAGCCATAGAATCACTTGAAGAATTATTTGAGTAATAGAATAATAAAATAATTTGAAAAGAAGAAATAAAAAATGTTAGATTGTTCTTTCTGAAGAATTCTGTCATTGCAGATACTGTTGTTGTATCATTAGATGAAATCTGAGCTACTCATCAAGAAATTATAATTAATTTCCAGGCTAAGAAGATACTTTCTGATGATATTTCTTGCAATCTGTATCTTTAATTGCTAGGAATATTGTTTGAATTTGCAGGGGAAAAAAAATAAACCAAAAAAAAAAATATCAAAAAATAATGTCGAGATCACAAAAAAAACAAATCTCAACAAATGGACCCTTAGATAGACAGAAGAGAACGAAGTCCTTGCATTAGAGATATTAGATAGACAATCAAAATCTTTTGAAGAACTGTCTTTAGCTCTTTGAAAGTACTTAAACAATCTGACCAAGGGAACGGCATACCTTTAAACACTAAGTAGGCAATCATAGAAAAATAGATTTAAATTAAAAAAATGAGAGACTAAAAAATGACTGATGAAATATAGTAAAACTCAAACTTTCTACAGGTCATTTCAGCTCAATTAGATGCTATTCTCTAAAAGGTCAATCGGCTTAGAAGAATCATAGAGGCAAGATCATATACAACAGACAAAGATCTTAGTAGAATCTTAGAAAGAAGATAGATTGCTAAATAACCAAGCAATCAATCGACTTGAAAAATTAGTTCTTATTCGTAATCCTGAATTAAAGGGGGATTTGTCTAACTTTAAACTTGCAGACAACCTTTCTAACAATCTCAATCAGTTCGAGAAGGCCTAAAGCTTCCTTCGTTTCTTAGTTATTGAATACTAAGAAAAGACAATAGAAGCCTATCTCTAGGTTCTATTTGAAGGGAAGAGTCTTTCATTTAACACTTTCTAGAAATATCTTTTTGCCTGATTTGAAAGATCCATTAGCAAAGTAACTCTCAATAGTTCTTTCATCTCTGAATCTCAAGCAGGAAAAATACTTAAAAAAGGTTTCTTATTAAAGAACAACCTTCGCCTTCAATCACCTAACTAATGGATTGAATTTTGAGAATATATTTAAAATCAATGGAGAGTTAGGTCATTGCAGACGAGGGTGGTTTTTTGTTTTTTTAGTGAAATGTCAACAAAATGAGCGAGTTGTCTATCATCATCATCATCATCTAAGACTTTAAAAACATAGTTCACTTCTTTCATGGCTTTCTAATTTTCTCCATCTTGGTTTTCCTAATATTTCCTTAATTTAAAAATATAAACTCTTTTATTCAATTTCAGCATTATTAAACCTTATTATTCTTACTTTTTTTACTGTCGAGATGGTTTTTATCACAAAAATATCCTCAACATTCCTTTAAATTGTTATCAACTGAAAAAGAATAAGAAGATGAGAAATTTATTTAAAAATAATGTTAAATTAGGGAAAAGTAATCTGCAAAAACAAGCAGTGAAGATCAAAGTTTGTACTAATAAGGAATAATTTATTATTGGAATGCAAAGATAAGATGAAAGTAAAGTGATTTTGGTTAACTTAAGTCTTCAAATAAAACAAGAAATATTATTTGTTATTAGTTATTTATTATCTTCTCAAGTAAACCAATCTTCTTGTTCATAAACTGAAAGACGACCATAAATGATTTAGGAAAATCACTTTCCAGAATTCAAAGGATACATGGATCTTAAAGATTATGAACACCCCCCTTCCTTTCAATCGTACCTTCACCTGGGGTGTTGTGATTTTAAAAGCTTCTGAAGTCCTGAATGAACAAGAAATTTCAATGAATATCAATGGGAAAAGAGGGAAAGCTAGACTGTGGCAGATATTCAATTATGCCAAAGAGCTTGGCTTTGTAGAATACCAAAGATATCTTACTCAAACTATAGAGTAAGCAAAATGGAAAGCCAAAAGAAGGGAGGATATTTGATTGAAAGGATTTTGCTTCTTCATGATTTTTTATTTTTTTAAATATTTCTAAATATGATATTTTTTTGATAAAGAAAATCTGATATTTCTAATCGAAATAATAAACAAAAACTCTTAAAAAAAGAATCTCACTAAATTTTAAAGGCTCTCTCATAATAAATTCTTCTTTTTTACTTGACAGAACTCAGAAGAAAAAGCACACATAACATAAAGGATAAATGGAATGCTTTGTTAATTCTTTTCATCATGCTTTGTAAAATAAATTTGAAAACCCATTGGGATTCTATTAGACTGACATACTGAAAGATAAATCAGGTTCAAATAGATTCTTGTAACTGCATGATTATTTATCAGTAATTGATGTCTATCCCTGATTTTTAGATGCTTGATCAATATCCTCTTCAGAGTTTTCTAAGTCAATAAAATTTTCAAATACACTCTTTGCAGAAATGATTGTATTTCTGCTAATTATCTTGTGTAAAGGTTTGGCAATAGCCCTGACGATAGTAGGTGGTGGTTGGTTGTGAATTGGCTTCATTATTGCTTTTTTAAAAACTAAACAGTTATTGTTATTTTCGACTTCAAAGTTATTCTAAGTATTAACAATTTTTGCTTTGTTATTGCAATCAGAAACACTCACAGGAAGATTATTACTTTCATTATTGGCTCTAATACTCTCCTCATTTGTTGGTTTAATTATTGTTATTGTCGGAAAAGGACAATTCTTAAGATTATTATCAAGAGTTTATGGCATTATTCCTCTAAAATTATCTGTTCTCTCATTTGATCTAGAAGATTTAATGATTTTTCTTCTTGCAACTCTTCCCAACGAAGGATTACTTACTTGTGGGCTACTATAATTGCTATTTTTAATCTTTTTAGAAACATTCTCTGTTCCCTTACTAGTCTCTTAGCCAGTTGTGTTCAAAATTTATTTTAATTGCTCATTTAAGAAACTTGTCTCGTTTTTCTTGTGGGTTTTAAATATCTTATCTTGATTTGTAAGTCTTGAAGAAGATAAACCTGATGATACTGGATCGATTGTGTTTTGGGATACTACAACAGGATTTGTTGTTGGAATTGCTAGATTTGGATTAGATTTCTGATTCTAAAAGGTTCCAACTTGTTAAGGTTTTACAATATTATTCTTTACTTTTCTGAATAATGTCTCCAAATTAGTTTTAATTTTGTATCCATCTTTACCCTTAATAGTATGATGATTGCTTCTGTTAGGGTTAATGTTTTAAGTAATTGCAGTAGTTGTATTTGGATTAGTTTAAATCGTTGAGATTTGAGGTGTTTTTATAGCCTCCGATTAAACAATATTCTACAAATTCGAAACTGCTGAAGGACCAGGAAGGACATTATTTTCTTTATTTATATGCTTAGTTGTATCGATTATCGGCATAGCAATCAGCTAATTTATAGCTAGTTTAATGTTTCTTTCCCTATTCCTAGATATATCATACATCTCTTTTGACATTGAAAAGTGACGTCTTTTTTTATTCCATAATTCCAACTCATTTTTCGATTCCTAAAAGAGAAAGTCCACTAATTACTTCTACAGCTACAAGATTTGATACTTTTACTTCACAGGAAGGTTATTCAGTCTCTTCATACTCTTTGGGAGACTATCTATGATGTCCTGATACTTTTATTGAACTGACGAAATAACCTCAGGAATAATGACCTGAGCAGCGATACTGCCACTACCACCAGCAGCAGATAGAAGTTTCTTCTTGAGCACGACGATTGTAGGCTTAGTAGGAGTATTGCCAGCAGGGGTTAAGTTTTTTGAGATCATTTTTGATATTTTCTAGAAAAGAGAAGGATGATAGAAATATTAAAAAAAAAATGTTTTTTTATTATTTATTTTTTGTATTCAAAAGTTAGATTTCATGCATAATATGTAGAGCGAGAATAAGAAGCAAACATGGTTTAAATCAATTAGTACAATACCTTTTTTAGAATCTTTTAAATAGATTTAGTAGTGATATTCTCAGAAAATTATCAGAATCCTTCAAAAAATGAGAACTTATTGAGTAATTAAGTCAGTATGGAATTTCTTCAGATAATGAGAAAAATTATTGGAACCTAGAACAAATGAGAGTTGAAGAGATTTATCTTAATTATTAATATTTACATATTTACTTTGTAGTCACATATTCTCTTTGATTTCAAAAACTAGTTTAGGCTGATCTCCTAAATTAAAAAAAGGTTTTAAAAATAGCAAAAAATGAGGGAAATTAAAAATTTACAACATTTTTTGGTTCAAAATAGTGTGATCATTGTAAAAGTGAACTCAGATTTACAATAAAACAATTAATGTGATCCTTGCTTTGTATTTAAGTGAGTGCATTTTATAAAATATCAAACAGAATTATTATTTTTAATGGAATTCAGAAAGGAAAAATAAAAGACAATTTAGGCCCAAATAATTTTTGCTTCTAATAAAAAAGCATTCATAAATAGTATTCTCCTCATTGTTTGGATGGGGGGTAGGAAAGGATCAAAATCTATGCAAGATTATTTTTCTGTAAAATGCTCATAATCTTCATTTTCTTAGTAAAACAAATACGATCATCAGAAATCGCATTCATAATCAGACATTTCAGAGACTTCTCTAAAAGAGCAGAGCAACTAGCAATGTTTTAATAATTATCCTCTAAAGAAAGCTACCACTCAAGTTAATAGAAAATTAATAACAAAATGTGGATGACTATGATGATGGAAGAGATGAAAAGATCTGAAAAGAAGGATTTCTTTCCTAGTTCCTAAGGGAATCGAATAAACTGCGGACAGAGACTACGATTTATCCACAACTCAATAAAGAATAAAAGAAGAATACATTATTTTAATAATGAAACATCATGAGAAAAAAAAGTAAAAGGCTATGATTGAAGCAAAAGAAAAAGGGTTAATACACTAAATAAAAAGAAAAATACAGAAAAGTTAAACAAATTAAAGGAAATGAATAAGAAAATAACTCGAAAGAAAAAATAATATTGTTTAAAATGATCTAACAAAAAGCAAAAAAAAAATAGAAGTAAGAAAAATAGTACATTTTGGGGGGGAGATCTCTTGGTGTGAAGCTTTTTCATGGCTTGAAGCTAGTTCTTATTGCTAATTATTGTAGTTTTTAACATTCGAAATGCACTAATATGAACAGATTAGATGTCCTGTTGCGTGCCTGACTCCTTTTTGATCTCTTATGAGTTTATCATTGATGTTTTTTCTCAATCATTGGAATTGAACAATATTAACTCAAAGTGAGATATTATTATTGTTCTTACTTAAATGCAGCAGCAAACAATAATAGAATTATTTCTATTTTATGTAAAAATGAATGAAGGGAGATTTGTGAAGGAATTTAAAGAAGGGTGTTTTAGAAATGAATTTGAATAATCTAATAACTCATGCAAAAACAAATGGATAAACGAATTCTCAATAATGATGAGACATATCATAATAAAAAAGACTGTTAAGCGATATGCAGAAAATTTTCATTGTTACATTAGATGAAAGTGATGCAAGTTCTTTCTTGACAAGATGGTTCTTCATACTTGCGCAAGCATCTAAAACAAACAGTTCGCTCTTACTTAAATGAAACAAATAATCATCCTTCTCAATTGGCAATTGGCGATACGATTTTTAATAATAAATCTTCAACAATACCATAACCAAATAATAATAAAACAAGTAATTTCCTAATATTTGAATTGTTTTTCGAAAATGGTATTTAAGATAGGGAATTTTTAGAATATGCTCTTAATTCCTCCTTTTTGTGAAATAAATATTGAAATTATTAGGAAAAGTATATAATAATAATAAAAAGAAAAAGAATATCTATCCACAAAAAAAAATAAACCCAAAATAAAATTGTTGATTGTTTTACTATAATGAGATTGCCGTTGACCAAGGAAATCAAAATAAAAAAAGTATTTGTTTTTCGAAGACCTCAAGTCAGCTGAATCAGTAAGTGGAAAAGAATTTACTATCTAGTGTATCTTCAAAGATAAAACTAGAGTTATCAAAGTGGTATCAATTTTCAAAATTACTACTAAAAAAGATGAAGTTTTTACATAATTGCAAAGACTGAGTAATTAGAATAGGAAGGAAAAACAAGAAGAAGATTAAAAAAATTAATAAGAAGAAAAAATCAGACTAGAGGAGGAGGAGTAAGAAGAATTGAGGAAAATTAAAGAAGAAAAAGAAGAAACAGAAACCGAAATAGAAGAAGAAGAGCAAAAGGCATTGCTGGAATAATAAAAAAGAGAAAAAGAGGAGGAGGAGGAGGAAGAGAGAAAATAAAATGAGTAAGTGGCAGCTTTAGAATTAGAAATAAAACTAGAGGAGGAAATAGCTTAGTTGAAACTGAAGAAAGAAGAAGAGGAATATGAAAAATCCCTTAGAAATCCCATCCAAGGCAGCGAACTCTACAAAAAAAATAGCAATAATCTTGACATTTATCTGTACCCTCGATATCAAGCAAAAGATCTAAGTGATATTGAAAAGTAAAAAGTAAAAGCCATTATGGTTGTTGGATAAACTGGAAGCGGTAAGTCTACTCTTTTGGATGCTATGGTAAATTATATTGCTGAGGTTGAATTCACAGACACTTTTCGATATAAACTAATCGATGAAAGATCAATCCTCAAGAAAAAAAATTATGATTAATCAAAAAGTATTACTGATTATGTAAACCAGTATTACATCAAATCATAAGGAAAAAGCAGAACGAAGTTTCCTCTTCTACTTGTAGAAACTCCGGGATTTATGGATACAAGAGGCTTAAACAGAGACAAACAAGTTACTGAAGACATCTTCAAGTTTTTTAAAACTAAAATTGATTAAATTCACTGTGTTTGCCTTGTCTCTATTTCTTCAAATGCAAGACTGACCTGCTCCTAAAAATACGTTTTTGATAAAGTACTGGAGATTTTTGGAAAGGATATCGAGGAAAATATTGCAAATCTCTTTACTTTTTGCGATGGAGGCAAAGTTTAAGTGCTACAATCACTCGAGAATGAAAATATTCCACTTAAGTTTTGTTACAAGTTTAACAATTCAGCCTTTTTTTCAAAAATAGAAGATGATATGTTAGAGAGAATGTTTTGGGATATGGGAATCAAAAGCATGGATCAGTTTTTTAAAGATTTAGAAAACAAGTTTACTCCCAAAAGTTTATAACTCACCAAAGAATTCCTCGATTAAAGGAAAAGACTACAACACACTGTTATTAATATCAGACCTAGAATCGATGTAGGATTAACAAAATTGGAATCAGTAAGAAAAGAACTCGAATTAGTAGAAAAACATAAATAAGCGATGGAAGGCAATAAGAATTTTACTTATTAATACTCAGAAGAAAAATTCTTTAAATTAACCCTACCTGTAGGAATTCATACTACCACATGCATACAATGCAATAGAACTTGTCACAATAACTGTGAGTTTAGTGATGACTAAAAAAAAGCTAATTGTTCGGCAATGTACAATGGTTACTGTACAGTATGTCCTCAAAAATGCCATTGGAGTTCTCACTCAAATGTTCCATATGTAATTTAATGCTATTTGCATACTGAATAAAGAACATTAGAGGATCTAAAAAAGATATTTGTTGATGCTAAATCCAATCTTGCTTTGAGTAATTAAGTCCTGCTTGGTCTTACTCGATAACTTCAAACAATAAAGAAAGAAATTTATGATGACATTGAAACTTTAAGCTCATCACTCAAGAGGCTAGGGGATATTGCACTTAGACCCAATCCTTACTCTTCAACAGAACTATTGGAATAAATGATAGAGTATGAGAGGTAGAACAAAACTGCTGGCTATGAAGAAAGAATTAAAAGTTTAGAAGAAGCTAAATTTTAATATGAGATGCTAAATAAATTGACAGGACCAGAAAGAGAAAAAGTCCTAGAAGATTACTTCAAGTGCTAAGAGACAACTATGAATACACTCAAGATTAAGGAATAATAAAATAGTTGTTCTATATTTTGACTGCTTATTAACAATTTATTCACATAATTATCAAAAATAAAAGCTGACAAAATTTTTCAAATTATTATGAATTACTTTAAAAAAATCTTTTCTAACCAAAAAATCTGCTTTTACCAAAAAGCAAAACACAAATTTATCTCAAAGGTCATATTTATTAAGAAATCTGTCAAAAAATCAATAAGTCAAATAAAGATTATTTCCTCTACCTCCCCTCTCCATCAAATTATTACAGATTTCTTTCCTCTTTTCATAGATTTCATCTTGATCAATTGAGAAAAACCCTACCCAACAAGCACTTTTTAAGGAATTTTTGATTAGAGATACTTTTATAAAAAGTACTAATTAAATTGTGCACTCCCCATAATTTCTTGCCATCATTCCAGCTTAAAAATAAATTAAAACCTTTATTGTCTAGAATTTTTCATTTTTCCTCCCAACGACCAAGATATTTTCAGTCAAAAACACTCACAACAGGTCAGATGTAGCATTAATCACACTGCCACAACATTCAACAACAATTCCTCAACACTATTTGATTTTGTTCCTAAGAAATTGTTCAAATTATTCAATAACAGCAAAAAAAATACTGATATCGAAATTGATGTTTTTTTATTGTTCTCCATCATTTTTTAAGTTTATTTAAAATACTTTTTATTTGTGATGAAAAAGATAAAGATAGATTAATACTTAATAGAAACATATTGATAAAAAAAAGATAATAAATGAATTTGAGTATTTACCACAAAGCACGAAAGAATGTGTGTGACAATCTTTGAAGTAGAATTATATATAGACTATTAAGATAATAAAGATGATGAATATTTTCAAAGGGAATAATTAAATGATTCAAAAAAGGATTTTCTCTTTGATTTGTTTTAAACAAAAATGCTTATGAAGGTCCACGTATTGTAGATTATTCTGAACACTACAAATGTAATGATAAAATAATAATTTCATAACAATATTTATTTTACTCCTTAATCACTTCTTCCAGGTGATCTCTTGTTATGAAGTTTTTGTTGGTGGTTTGATGCTAGTTCTTGCAGCAATTATGGTGATTTTCAACATTCGAAATATACTAATATGAAAAAATTAGATGTACTGTAGAGTATTAATGATTTCTTTTTTATCACTTATGAATTTTTTTTTTTTTAGAATATTGTTTTTTTAGAATATGGTATTTTTTAGAATATGATCTTAATTCCCTTCTGTGGTTTAATTTTTTGAATTGTTTTAAATGCAATAGGACATTCCATGGTGACTGTGCATATTATTATGAATACAATAGAATAGCTAAATGTTCTAAAAATACCAATGGTTTCTATACAATATGCCCTCAAAAATACCATTTGAGAATCACTAAGATAATTCATTTGCATTTGAATACTATTCGATTTTTATTCTTGAGTTCATCAAATTAAAGAAGAAAAAGATTTGAGAGATTTTCGAACGACTTCACTTTATAATATTTGAGATTGTGGATTTATTAGTTTGTGCTCAATCTTTCATTTCTTTGTAGATTCTTTGATAAAGAAGTTTTAATGGCAAATAAATATTTTCTAAAACACATGAATGAAACTTAAGAGAATGAATTAATAATACTGTCATAGAATTAAATAATCTCAGTAAGTTAGCAGGTTGAAAATGTTTTTAGAATATTGGTATTTTTTAGAATATTGTATTTTTAGAATATTACTGTAATTCCTTTCTGTAGTATAAATTTAGAAAAAATTGGGAAAAGTACATAATAAAAATAAAGAAAAACTCTCTATTAACAAATAAAGTAAACTGAAAAAATAATTCACTCATGATTTCAGATACTGAGATGAAAATCTTAACTGTTGATCTGGGAACCCAAAAGAAAAAAATCAAAGTTGCTTTTTCTAAGACCCTAAGTCAGCTGAGAAGTGAAAATAAATGGTGTGCTCCACATCTTATGTTTGTGGATCCAGGTGATGCAGAGATTGAACTTGAAAGTGAAAATGATTTTACGATTTCGGATATCTTGAATGAAAAATCTATGACTATCAAAATGGAATAAATAACCAAATAGCCTTCTCTAAGCGATGAAGAATTTGCATAGTTGCAGAAAAAATTCGAGTTATTGGAAGAGGAAATGAAAAAACTTGAAGACAACTAAGAGAAATAATAAAAAGAAATAATCAGATTAGAAGAGGAAAAGTAAGTAGAATTGAGAAAGATTAAAGAAGAAGAGCAAAAGGCATTGCTGGAAAAATAAAAAAGAGAAGAGGAGGAGGAGAGAAAACAAAAAGAAGATTAAG
>Ga0302271_10003400_pt1 | contig 13471 bp, 6 predicted proteins | sample III_Bog_N1_1_FD_198767 | JGI IMG/M metagenome (GOLD analysis project Ga0302271, IMG submission 198767) | Peat permafrost microbial communities from Stordalen Mire near Abisko, Sweden - III_Bog_N1_1 | ecosystem: Environmental > Terrestrial > Soil > Wetlands > Peat | place: Sweden: Abisko... | reverse complement strand
CTCATTATTAAAAATAAAAAATTTAATTTTTTAAACCCTATTTTTTAATAAATTTCCCCCCCCCCCCCCCCCCCCCCCCAATTTTTTGCGCTGCTTCCAATTGACAATTTCTTTCTTGAACCTACTTTGTTGAAGCGGTGCTTGTTTGTATGCGTGTCCCTCTTTCTCCCTAGAAATAGGTGCTAATAATCGCTGAAGAATAATTATCAAGAATTATTTGATTTTTTACCTTTAATTTTTTATTATTTGCCAATCCTTCCTTTCTAAAGGCAAGCCAACACAACTCCCGCCTAGCTCAGTCGACCAGGTACCATAATCTTTAATATCTTTAAAAATCTATTTTTCATTTTAAAGTCATTTTTTAACATTTTTTCATGAAAAGCAATTAAAATCACAACATCTAAGTCTATTTCTTTTCCATTTCTCACTTTGAAATGCAAGGAGATCTCATTCCAGGAAGAACGCTATCACAATAAAATCGGGGAGTATTTTTTTCTATTCCAAATGATCATAAACTTTCCTTGTCAAAAATCAACGACTATAAAAAACAAGATATTTTTGAATCCTCCCTCAATCAACCTCAACGCGCCTTAAACTGTTAAACTATTTTTGATGACCTGTAATAGCTACAACAGCAGGAAAGACTCATTTTTCTCTTAGAATAGCTTATTTACATAAGAATTCCAGCGAAATTAATCTTGCGTATTGACAGATTGGCTCTAAAACTTCCTGAGACCAAATGTATAAATTTGTGGGGGCAAAATTAAACTACCCTTATTTTTAAACAACTCTTTATTTAAAAGACTTCTTAATCAGCAGAGGCTATTCTATTCCACAATTGATTATCATAAACAAGAATAAAAAGTCATTGCTTTTAATAGAATAGGTTAAATTGTAAAATTTATAAAAATGATGCTATTTTAAGTTTGCTAGATAGTAAAAATGTAAATTTACTATTTTTCTTACCTTTTTTTAGATAATTAAAATTCTTTTTTGTCGGCTGAAAGTGTTTAATAATGAAGATATAATAATTATATTGCAATAGTTTATCCTTTAAATATAATTGCATCAAACAATATTCTTCATATGGTTTGGAATTTAAATTTTGTGTGTGCGGTATAATTTAATATTTGTACTTTTCAGAATTAAAAATGGTATTAATTTATATAAAAGGAGTAATTCATTGAGGACTTAATAAGATGGTTAAAAGCACGAAGACTGCATAACACTAACAAATAAACTGAAAAAAGAATATTTATTCAGTGTACAGCGCTACTTATCTTAAGGTATAAGAGTGTTCTTAAAAAACAACAACCTAAGGTATCCACACAGAAATTCAGTTTAACCTCAAACCAACTTGTAAGGGTTCAAAATATGGTTTGGGTCAAACACTTGCTTAAGCTTAGACATATATTCAAGAGCAGTCGGATTCTTGAATGCCCACAGATAATTCTTTTTCTGCAATCCGATTCCATGTTCTGCACTGATACTTCCTCCAACGGAATTCACCCAATTATACAAGAATTTCTCGTGCTCATCCTCCAAGCGAATAACACATTCTTGATTGAATGCCGCGAACATTAAATGAAGGTTACCATCTCCAATATGCCCACAGCTAGAAGTTATGGCAATATCTTTGACTCGTTCACGCATTATCTCAGAGATATACCCGAAATATTTTGGATCACAGCTGATATCGTAAGCAACATTCGAGCCCATGTTCACAACAGCCTTTTTCAAATGAATAAATTAATTGAAAGTGTTCTTTTTTATCAAACAATTTCTCCAATTTAAAATTTACTTCCGCGACGCCTTCACGGAGATGCCATAATAATTTGTACTGCTCCTCGGATGAAGAAGAAACAATGTCCTCGTAGATGCCGAGTTCTTCGAATCTTGCGAAGAGTTTTTCGATGAGTTACTCGATGCTGTGATTGCAGGAGATTTCAATGAGAATGTAGGCTTTCTTCTCATTGTCTTTCATATTCTAGAAAGGACAATAAGTCTAGCTTCTAGAGTGCTTCAAGACAAGATCAAGAGTAACCCCATCGAGATATTCCAAAGCTGCAAGATCTTTTCCAAGAAGAGCTTGGCAAAAACAAACACAAAATTGTTAACAAATTCATCAAAAATAATGAAGAACTTTTCAAATCTTTCTCTAGTTCCTTTTGGATTAATTTATTTTACCTTTTGCTTCATTTCTTGCTTAGAGTGCTTAGTTAAAATCCTTGCATTACACCATCAAAAGATTCTTAAGAGAATCTAATTTAAACGCAGCTATGTTAGCTTTCGTCACTATCCCTAATGTCCCCTCAGAACCAATAAACAGCTACTTCAAATCAAACCCAGTGTTGTCTTTCCTCATAGTATTCTGTAAATTTAAAATCTCTCCCGTCGGTGTGACTACTTCCAAGCCTAACACATGTGCTTTCAGTGGGCCATATTTGATCAATCTGATTCCACCAGCGTGAGTAGAGATATTTCCACCAATCTAGCAGGAACCTTTTGAAGGCAGATCAACAGGCATTTCGCAGTTGTAAGGCTTTAAAAAGTCATTTAAACTTTCGAGAATGCATCCCGCTTCGACAGTTGCTACTTAAGTGTTTTAGTCGAAGGAAATAACCTTGTTCATTTTGTTTAATGAAACGACAATTTCGTCATGCACTGGCACAGAACCACCAACGAGACCTGTATTGCCTCCTTAAGGAACCACTGCAATTTTTTAAGAATTACAGTATTTCATGATTTGTGCAAGTTATTCAGTCGTTTTAGGCAGCAACACAAGGGAAGTCTCACCATGGAAAATCTTATTCCAATCTTAATTGAAGGGCACAATTGACTATGCATCAGTGATAATGCTATGCTCATCTAAGAATGATCGGAAGTAATTCACATCAGTTTCGGTGAGTTTCTTATACCCAGCGTTTCTAGCAGGCTTGGAGAACGAAAACTTAAACTAAGGATAGCTTTTCGCCAAGGAGTTTTTAGACAAGACGCTGTTTAAAATCTTTTTCATCATTTTTTTAGATTTTATACTGCTAATTAACACGAAATGTTTGGTTTTTATTGGGTGATTTTGGAGTGTGATAAGAGAGAGATAACTTGTTTTTATTAAAGGTTTTTTTTTGGTTTTACACTTTTAATTTAAAATAAGCAAATCCATCTATTTTATTGTGTTGTCATAAATACCACATAATCTATTTTTGTTTATTCGCTTTCTGCCGGGCAGATCCTGCTCAATTATTGAAAGTTTCATGTATATCATTTAGAAAGTACCACAAAATACACGTAAATAACAGTAAAACAGTTATTTGTATTTATTGTTATTTGCATCATAGTCCATTATATTTTTCGGAGTGATCCAACGCAAGATGTGTAATAACTGAAACCTCTATGTTATCTTTGATTTTCTTGGTCTCATTCGTGTCTTCATCACTACCTTAACCTTTCAGATGATTATTCTCAGTATTCTTGCATTTATTACTACCTCCATTCTCTTCTTCTACATCTTCTTCTTTTGTTTGAACAATTTAGTCATTTTCTTGATCATTTTCAGATTGATTAGTTCTTCCCGTGACTTCTTGAGCTTTCTTAAGATTAACTCTGTTGAGGTATAACAATGGAAGTAGTTGCATAGAGTTAGTAATAAGAACCAGAACCCATAGATGAGTGAATGTATCTTTAGTTATTCCTAATCCATATGTCAGCAATCCTCCTAGTTAATCACTTGCTATCGATCCAAGATTGATCGTAGACATTAACAGCGCATACATCGTACCTTCAATGTTCTTCGGACATAATCTACACGCTAGCACAAGCAGTGGCATCAAATTGAGCTCTCCAACTATCTACAGCATAACACTGTCTCCAATTGTGAAAAGTTTATCTGGAATTCCCAAATTTTAGTTCGCTCTGGTGACTAATAGAAGCTGAGTCATCCCAAACATGCAGCTGATTATTGTGCTAACTGTGAATTGTTTCTTAAACGGCACATCTCGAAGGACTTGATTGTAGAGAATCGTTGCAATTATTGACCCCAATGCGTAGATCAAACGAAGAGAACCTAAGAATTCAGGATCGAACTTAAGCACATTCGTGTAAAAGAAAAACATCGTGGATCCACTTGAAGGCATGATCATAAAGCTAAGGATAAAGAGAATAGGCTTGAAAATAGCGGGTTCTTTGATGAAAGTACAGAAGGATTTAATTTACTCCTTCGTGCGTTCAACTAGAGTCTAATCGTTGATAACCTTTTCTTCATCCAAACAAGCGGAAGCGAGCACAACTAACAATGGGAAGGTGCTCGTTATTGAGAAAACTAGGAAAAGAGAAAAGGAAATAAATGAAAGTTTATCGATGTGAGAAAACGAATGTAGCAAGAATCCTCTTTGGCTTTTGAATGTGAATTTTACTAGTGTACTTTGAATACGTTTGAAGTAGTTTGCCTCCTAAATACGCTACGAGAAGAGCTCCAACGCTTCGCAGTCCAAAAAACAAGGACACATTCTTCGCTGCTTCTCTTTGGTGATCTTCTTCTGTTGAATCAGGTTTAGATTTTGCATTTTTTTAGGATATTTCTACTACGAGTGCCTCTACAATTAGGAAAATAATCAAAAATAAGTATCAAATCAATTACTGACTGCATTTTGAGACTGAAGATCATTGGATGAATTGATTTTGTAAATGTTGTTTTACCTGCTATGACACTGCAGAAGGAAACACATATGTTTATTAAGAATAACGCTATAAAACCTTGTATCTTGTCACGGATAACATAAGCCATCAATGACCATAGAGTAAATGAACATAATCCGCAAGCGATTAAATAGGATTTCCTTCTATACTGTTGAAATGGAAAGCAGTCTGAGATGATTCCCCAGATTGGTTTCAAAACCCAAGGCAAACCAATTATGCTCCCAACAAATGCTACTTAAGATGGTCCCATTCCATAATCTTCTTTGTAGAGAAAGCTAATGGAAAGATCAGATAAGCCCATCAAACCTAAATTTATAAAAGAATCAATATGAGTGGTTGATTGATCTTTTAGATATTTGTTGCAATAAGATGTTTTGGTACCTTGAGTGAAAGCAACAATGCCGACGACAAGATATGAGAAGAAATGCTCTGATTTCGAGAAACTATATCAACAACATAAACAGATTATTTACATCAGAAAAGATCAAAACCAAGTAACTTTACTTCATGAATCCTTGAAGTGCGCCATTGATAGCTTTGACTGCAGAAGAAATAGTTATTCTAGCTACTCTCATAATGGAAAAAGAACCTTATTCTGTTTTTCTTTTATCACTGAAGACTCCTTCTTTAATTTTCTCTCCAGTTAATGATTAAGAGAGAGTCAGCCAAAAGGAGGGAAGAAAATAATTATTCGTTTTTTTAATTAAAACGTAAAAAAAGAGTTCATTAAATGCATTTTGAAATGCAATTTATGGAAATTTTTAAGGAAAACAGAGACAGAAAATTGTGAATTTCCCACAAAAAATTTCAACAAATAAATAGGTGCGATTTGTAAGAAATGTAAAAAGATTCATGTGATAAAATGGAAGAAATCGTTTGGTTTTTTTGAGTATTTCTCAAATTTCTAAAGAAGATAAAAAAAGTATTGTAACGAGATGAAACGATAAGATTATTGTTTTATATTTTATTATTGTTAAATAATTTGAAGAAACTATGCTTTGCAGCTTGTTGTGGAACTGATTTACCCAATAGATATTACCTTAGTTATTGGTTATTATTAAAAATCTTAATTCACTGAATCAATGGAAGCAAAATACTTTTTTTTCTTTTTCTATCTCTCTGGGAGATTTCAAAACAAGAAGAAGAAGAAGAAGAAGAAGAAAATAATAAATTAGTTCCACTATCGGATATGTTGTTGATTAGTAAAAGCAAAACGTAGATATCAAAATATGTTGCAATGATGATATGAAAAACCTCATTAATAAGATAGATATTGGAATAAAAGGCATTTCACATAATGTTGTATTTTTGTAGTCAAGCAAAATAAACAAACAAACTTATTTGAATATTTCAAAATAATTTTATGAAATAGTGTTATTAATCTTTTTCCTTTTTACTTTTATACTTTTGCAATTTCACCAATAAGATTTCTATTTGGAGTTCTAAAAGAAAAAAAATACTATTATAAATTTATAAATCCTAAGATAATAACAATTCAAAATATCTGATGAATAATGATTGAATATTCGAAAGAAAGAAGAAGAAGAAAAACAATACAGAATTTATTTTCTTTGCAAGTAAAATCTATCGCATGTTTATGTAATAATTCCTGCATTTTTTGAAATTTAAATTCAATTCCAAGTGTGCAACAGACTAAAAAATTTCAGATGCTTGTTTGATTAAATGTTGGAATCGTGGATAAAATCATTGGAGAGATTACAAAGTGGTGATAGAGAGATTAGATGAGAAAAAAAAAATCAAATTCAAATTACATAAATAAAATTATTAACTTTGTGAATAATTTCTATCCAAAATAGTGGATATTATCAATACATCAATCAAGGCGGGAGAGAAATAATGAAAAATACAAGAAGCTTGGCAGAGTGGGAGAGATGGAGGGAACTTTCAAATAAATTGGTGCCAAAAAAGATATTTGATTATTGCTGTAAGGGGAGTGAAACACAAGCCAAAGAAAGCAAACCACTAGATAGGGAAAGGGCTAGCAAAGCAACAACCAAACAGAAAGCTCGATTTTAAAGAAAAGAATAGAGTCCCTAGGAGATTCCATTTATTTTCCTTGTGATACAATGCATCAGATCTCTTATGGAGTTAAAATTCCGAACCAAGGGTGCTAGCAGCAGCAACAACAACACAATGTATTTCCTTAACCAACATCGCAATAAGTCAATCATCAATAATTAGACAGAAATATTCCTGTAAATTTCAAGCAACCAGGGACTTCTTTTTAGTAATAACAAAATCTACAATACAACGAACTACTCTAACACTAAGGAAAGTTAACGAATGTACCTGTCCCTCGAAGGAAAGTTGCTGATAAAAATCATATTCCTCTAACATTAGAAGCTCTGATTGGAATGACAAATAAAGAAAATAGTCATGGATCTTCAAACCAATCGAAAAGCCCCATTTTCGCTCGTCAAAATTAGAATTAGCATTTCTAGTAGCTGCAACAACAGTCACAATAATAGTAATGGCATTCTCAGATGTAACCGTAACAACTTTCAACAGTTTCTCAAGCAGCTTCCAAGAATATTGCAGCAAAAGAATTAAAAAGTTCGCTGTAAACTACGATTTCAAATTCTCTGCTAAAATAAATGTCCTTTCCATCAACAAGTCAATAACAGCATAAAAACCCTGTGATTAGTTAGACTATCAGCAACACGCGAAATACTAAATTCTCCATTTCGGGGATTCCTTAGGTGAGCTACAATAGATATTTACAATATTACTTTATTTCGTGTGTTAGAAGGAATAACTTAGTTTTAAAATAATTCTTTTTTTTTTGTGAATAAAATAGAACATGAGAGATGTTTCAAGCACATCTGGGACTACAACTGCAGAGATTCTAAGCGATGAACGGAATTACTCCATACACTCTAAGAAAACATCTCAAATTCCAATGGCTTCTTAGACAACATGCTCAAATAGTACTATTAACAATAAGCCAAACTAAGTTCTTCTAACCCGCTAATAAACTAATCAATTGAATCTTGCTAATTCTTCCTCATCCTAACAAAGCCAAGTATCTTCTGCTAAAGCACTTTCAATCAATGCAGTAGCAGCACCTTATCAAAATCCATCTTCTTAGTAGCCAAGATAAGCTGGGGAGATTGCTAATTCCAAAAAAGAAGGAATATCTTCTGGAACTGTGAAGGTTTTTGCCGTCAGCATTCAAACAAATCAGCCTTCTAACTAAATCATTTCATGTTCTTAACCTTCGTCTACAGGCGGATCAAACAGCAATAGTTCCCGTAAGAGCAACGAGCTCAGATAGAAATAGTAGTCATAATAAAATTATGGATAGATTGTTGTGTCCAGTGTAAGAAGAACAGAAAGTATTTCACAGGGAGGAACTATAAAGAGTAATAACCTCCCCCAAGCTGAAGAAAAAGAGACAACTGGGTAGTTCTCGAATGGAAACGCTAGAGATTATAACTCTAAATAATCCCAGCAGAAGGAACAACAAAATTGTGGGCAAGGTTATGTTTCTGAGTTCATCCCATCAATAACAATGGATGCCCAACAAAGAGCCAACTACTGCAATAATAATTAGAATCTGCAATACCAAGGCTAGCAATTAGTAGAGGTTAACACTGGGATTCAAAACAATTCAAATATCTTTAATAACCCAGCGAAGCTCACACGGAAAAGTGATATTGTCAGATAAATTGGAAACAGCATGCTACTATGTGAGGAAAATATGGTTCAAGAGTTGCACAAGCATAGAGGTTCTGCTAAGAATGGGTCGAGCAAAAGTTCAGTGAACAATAACTCAAATTTCTTCATATCTCCATAAATACAGTAAAATAATAATAATACTAAACCTCTCAACGCAGTGATTTAAAAGAAACACTCTTACGAATCAGCTACTCTACAGCCTTCTCATGTGATACCTTTGTCAGACGGTCTCCCTTAAAATCAGTACAATCTCAAAAATATTCATCATCTAAATTCGAATTCTCAGAATTGTCATTTGGACCATAATTAAATCGAACAATAACAAGAAATTGATAATGACGCTCTAAACCATAACAACAATCAACACACTCATGTGTTTGCGTAGAAATAGCAATCAAAAAGAGTAGGAATTTCAGTGAGTGCTATTCCTGACATTCAGAAGCTTTCGATTCTTATCAACAAAGCAGGTGGTAATAATAAACGTGCTGGATTCGATAAGAGCCTCTTGGATGCGAAGAAACCACCTTAATCTGCTACACAATGTTCTTTCAACTAGCTGGTTGTTCCATCATCGTCTTTTTTGAATCCTTGTAACTTCTAGAGCCAACCTACACCGAAAGATTCCTAGCCACAAAGTGCCAAAGGAAACAAGCATATTCAATAGATGGTCACTTAAATAAATCAGCAAGAAGGTACTTTTACGATTGAGAATAATTATCAAAGCAAAGAAAGAGCAATTTCTATGGAATAATAGTTAAACTAATAATAGCAGAAACACCCCTCTTCTTCTCAAATCTAAAGCAAAAACACTATTGCATCTGCAAATTTTTCAAATGGCCATTTAAAGTCAAGATTGCACGTTTAGAAGATTTAATCATTCTACCCGCAAGGTTCATCACAGCCATCTACTTTACCTGAGAATCAGTATTACATAGGTAATTTCGCGGGATTAGGTTCAGTGTTACCTCTTGCGCCTTCATCTATTGGAAGTATCACTGAAAAAGCACCACAACATGAATAATATGAGTAATTCCATGCAGGATTTGGCACTCTTTAACTTGAAACTAACAAGTCTAAATCGAACAATAATCATAATACTCTAACTGCCACTAACAAACCTTCCGGAGCGGCGACTGGGCAATAAAATAGCCTTGTTGGAGTAATTCCAAGCTCCAAAACTCACAATCTTAGCCACGAACATGCGGCAAGTTTTGACACTCACTTGAAACCCAGAGATCCAACTGAATTCATAAATTCTAAAGAATAGCACAACAGTAACAGCGATATGACTATTCCTTTGTCATTGTTCTAAAATAGCTCCAAAGCACTCGCTGAGAATCTCCTGCACTAAAATAATTTAAGTTTATCTTCCAACGCAACATCCTCCCAGCAACAATAAGATAAATAACAAGCACTCCCCCATGTTGAAAAAGAGGAGCCTTCTAAACAATTTGGTTACCCACACAGCACTAATCTCAATTATGCTCCTAACTTTAGCACCCTTCCTTACAGCAGCAATCATTTAACTAACAATAATCTAGATAATCAAAATAATTAGATTTTGCATTACTCATCATAAAATGGAAATGAATTACAAAATAGTCATTATCACACGCTCTAAAATTATCAGATCACATAACAGAATCAGCAATAACCACAGGAATCCTAATCTTAATAAGGCTAGAATAGCAAAGGGTTGACAAAAGGAGTAGGAAACAACTAGAAAATGAATGAAATGTCTACTATTACTCAAACGAATGTAGTTTCAAAAGAAGATTAGCTGTTTATTAACAAAAGTGATCGCATTTTCGGTGGAGCTGGAAGCAACTGTATCTCTGCACAAGGAAGCAGTAAAACCGATGTAAACACTCTTCTTAGCAGCTAAAAACCAGGATTTTAATCTGAAAGACTAAATTATTAATTAACTCAGTAAATTCTAGCTGCTTCAGCAAATCTAAAAGCTGGAATTGTTCATAGCTCAGCATAAATGAAACCTAACCCCAATATTCAAGGAGCGCCATTAGCACAAACAGCTACTGTTTAGCAATAAAACTAGCCACTATCAATGAAATCCAGAGATGAATCCGATAAATGTAAGTATTTTTATCCACTTTAAGTTCGAAATGAAGATTCATTTCTTGGTTCTTTTCAAATTCCTCAACTTCATCAACCACAGCAACCCACTCAAACCAAAGGTTCTCATCTGAAAGCAAATCCTTAAGTTGTCCATAAGCCAACAATATCCATGCCTAGAACTCAACTACCTTCAAAATAACTGAATAATTATGAAAATCAAAAATAAACTCAACAATAATAGATCAATTCCAAAGAAGGTATTCTAAACAATTTCACGTCAAACAGTCAGCTAAACGGATTGCATCATCTATCCAGTCAAATCAGCCATAACAGTCATAGCAATCGAAACAGCAATCAAAAGAATCAATCAGCTTCGTTGATATCTCCTCCTACCCATCATTCTGTTACCCACACGCAAAGTAGCTCCAATTCCTTCGCAGCTCCTTCTGCGACATTAAGAAATAATTTCTAAGAAGAAAGTTCCTTTCCCCTTCTAAATTGCCAGGGCAGTAACACTCAGTAACAGCATTAAAACCTGCTTTCTACAGCGATCAAATCAGAAACCACATAGTTCTCTAATTTCTCGAGTGACTCTCCACTTGTGTGCACTGAAAATATATCTGGAATCTTCACGAATAGATATGAAGACAACTCGTAATTCAAGAATTATCTATCCACCAAAAGTAACAACAATTCAACGAATCACTTAGTAGGTGTTGCTGGCTAAAATAGCCGCAGTCATTCAGCTTCCAGACCGCAAGGCCTTAATATCCCAGGAGTTTAATCAGTCTCAGCGTATCTTGTTCCTGAAGTTACTTCTTTCAACTTACTCAAAGAGTAAGAACAAAATAAGCAGAGTGTCTCACAGTAACAGATTCCCCCTGAGCAGTAAAGCAATAACAAAGATGTAAATCTTTTGGAGGGGATCATCTCGCACAAGAAAAAGCTGAGTAATCATCTAATCACTAAGTTTGGAGCGATCTGCAAAGTTGCAACTGAAGGATCAGAATAGAGATCGTCGTTTTCATGCTAATTACCTACACCTGATGTGAATTTGGTAATTCAGGAAGAAAATATCCAGAATAATAACAATAAGAATCCTCTTGTTTAGCTGCCTTACCATAATAGAGAAAGCTACTCTTTATGTATGCTTGGAAGTAACAATTTAATGGATCCAACTCAAACATGCAAAGTAGAACAACAAAACTAGCAATAAACATAGCCAATCTAGCTTGATTCTAGCTAAGCTGCTGCGTAAGCCCTTGTACAAATGGACTAGTTGGCTAAAACTGAAGAATCTTCTCAGAGTTTTGCAAGTATTTACTCTGTGGTTGTTATGGATGCAAACGAACTTGACTAATCAAGATTTAACCTTGAATCTGAAATAGAACAAGAGAAACTCAAAGAACGAAGACAACAATTGCTTCTAGAAGAGCTGTCTTGCTTTGAGCAAGATGGATTCATGGCTGAGTAGATCACTTACTTTGAGAAATGTGGAGCTAGCGATAAAGTGGAATATCTCCCTAATCCAGATTACTTCGATAATCAAAAAGACATTACATTCATGATGAGATGCATTCTCCTCGACTGGATGATGGAAGTCTGCATGGAGTTATCCATGAAGAGAGACACACTTTATTTAGCTATTAATTACGTTGATCGATACTTGACAATCACTTTTGATCTCAATAAATCTAAACTCTAGCTTATTGGTGTTGTGTCGCTTTTTATGGCTGCCAAAATCGAAGAAATCTTCCCTCCAACGATCTAGGATTTCTCGAAAAGTGCTGACGAAGGATATGCCATTCCAGAGATAGTCTAAACTGAAATTGACATGCTCTAGGTAACTCAATTAGATCGATATTTTGAAGTTTTCCAACCATAATTATATCTTTTTTTACATTATTTTCCCCCCTTTAAAATCACAGCTCTTTGACTGGAAGTTAAACCCAGCTACTCCTAACTTATGGATGAGTGTCTACACTGAGATGTGGGATAGATTTGTGAAGTGCAGTTTCGATAAGCCTAATAAGTACTAAGTCAAATTCGTTCAAGATTAAAAATTAACTAGCAAGAACTTCATTATCATGTACCGCTATCCTGACTAGAAAAGCTACACATTATTCAGATAAATCTGTTAATTATTAGATTTAATGCAACTTGACATCAATGTATTACGATATGAGAGCCGAATGCTAGTCGCTTCGATCATGTATCTGCAGCTTGGCATTGAATACAAGCAATTTGCAAAGACACAAGTTCACAATTCCTTCAATGAAAAATACCTTTTCGCAAATTCTCTCAACGCATTCAACGAATACTTCAATTCCTTCATAACACAGCACTTTGAGTTCTTCTTAGTAGACCTCCTCCCATCTCTTCAGTATGCTGCTTCTTTCTTTGATGTAGAATATCATTATGCACTCCCACCAGCTGCAAACAATCACAAAGACACTGCAACCTAAGATGTAAGACATTTAAATTATAAAAAGCTTTAGATTAGTTTTAATGATATTATTTTTCTAAAATCAAACAGTTCTACGAAGAATTCTTATCGTTTTAGACATACTTTCCAACAGGAATCGATTATATTCGCAAGAGATGCTGTTCTTGATATTTCCTTCTCGTTTTTTTTCCTCCCCTCTTTCAATGTATCTAAAGAAGAAAAGAATAATAATAATATTATTATAATTATTATTCAACTGTTTTCCTTCTCTTTTTTTACTTATCTTCTTTTTTGTCTCTTGGTAAACTAATATTTTGTCTTCTTTACCCTTGTTAGTTTCTTTTTGAAATACTTTTCTTTTTTTTCTTCATCGCAGTTTAAAAACTTTTTTTACTTTTGTCTCCTTTCTAATTAAATCCTCTTAATCTTATTCATTCTTGGGGTTGGGGTTGGGGTTGGGGTTGGGGTTGGGGTTGGGGTTGGGGTTGGGGTTGGGGTTGGGGTTGGGGTTGGGGTTGGGGTTGGGGTTGGGGTTGGGGTTGGGGTTGGGGTTGG
>Ga0302271_10003399_pt1 | contig 13476 bp, 14 predicted proteins | sample III_Bog_N1_1_FD_198767 | JGI IMG/M metagenome (GOLD analysis project Ga0302271, IMG submission 198767) | Peat permafrost microbial communities from Stordalen Mire near Abisko, Sweden - III_Bog_N1_1 | ecosystem: Environmental > Terrestrial > Soil > Wetlands > Peat | place: Sweden: Abisko... | reverse complement strand
TGGGATGTCTGGGATTGTGCGAACAGGTGGGAGAAAGTTTTTCACTGCCGTTTAAAGAATTCAAGAGGTCAGGGAATAAAGGGATCAAGCGGACTGTTTGCTTCCGGGCCTGTGTTTGCTTTGAACAGGGAGCCACGCACAATTTCAGGGAGAGTATCGGGTTCATTGGATTGATACCGACTCGATAAGCCCGCAGGATAGAGCACCGGCAGGATAGGGCCGTTTTTATCTTCTGCTGAATCAAGGGTGCAAAAATAAATTTCACTTTAAAATTGAAAGTTGATTTTAATTTCTACTTTTGTACGCTTGAAAATTACAGCATTTATACAAATCTAAAAACAGCACTCTATGCGCAATAATTTTAATCCCTGGCACCAGGTAACACCGCACACCGATTCGCCCGACACGGTGAAAGGGATTATCGAAATTCCAAAAGGAACCCACGCAAAATATGAACTCGATAAGGAAAGCGGGTTGCTGCGATTGGATCGTGTGTTATATTCATCGGTATACTATCCTCATAATTATGGGTTTATACCCCAAAGCTACTGTGAGGATCATGATCCGTTGGATATCCTGATCCTGTCGCAGATTGAATTTGTGCCCCTCTGCATTGTGGAGGCTAAAGTGATTGGGGTCATGCGCATGCTGGACAACGGCGAAGCGGATGACAAGATCATTGCCGTAGCGGCAGGTGATCCGAGCGTAAACCATTATAATGACATTTCGGAACTGCCTCCCCACATGATTTCTGAAACCATGAATTTCTTTGAAGACTATAAGAAATTGGAAAATAAAACGGTGGTGGTGGAGAAATTCTTCGATAAAGCCACAGCCCTGGAAATCCTGGAAGAGAGCTACAAAATGTATCATCATCACTTCGGCGAATTGCACAAGTGGTTCTACGGGAAGTAACTCCTGAATCCTTTCTATACCAAAACCCACGTAAATCGACACTGTATTTACGTGGGTTTTTTGTTTTACAAGGCTCCGGTATATTCCCCGGATACCAATTTCCAGGATGCGACTTGTTCTGTATCTGCTGATGGTTGATTCTATCCTACCCCGGCAATTTCTTTTCTGATGTGCATAAGGGTATCCTGCCTTATCCACGCATGTTCTGTTCAGTCTGTACAGCGCATGTAGTTCTCCGACCAGCCCCCAAAGAAGCGGTTGAAGGATATCAGCGTCCAGGCGTTTCTTCTCCGTTGTGACGCTTCACAGCAAGAACCGACACGATACAATGAACGGAACATGCCTTTATTTACGGCACTGCTTCCTGTCTATGCAACTTAAAGCGTCGCTCCGGAGCAAGCAACCCCCACAGCTTGATAAGGCACAAGAAAGGCAGGCAACAGACTTTATCCGGATTCGGCAATCTCCTGTTACAATCCTGTTGGTGCATTTCGAGCCCATTGGTGAAATCCAGGGCTACTGATTCATCACTACCGGCTCGATTGGCACCATCCATCCCGGGACCATTAGTACGGAAGAAGCCGAAAAGGGAGGCCCGACAGGTATTCTGATTCCTCAAAAGCAAAAGAAATTACAGATTCTGTTTTTATATTAATTTGTGAAATGTCCTACCCAAAACCCCCGTATTTTTATACTTTTTATAGGGGCAAAATGGCAATGTCCTAAATCTCTTCTGAACAATTTCAAAGACGGCTAAAATACAGGCAGTTACAAAAGGCCATGTCCTAATAATATTTTATTAAATACTTTATAGTTTAACACGAAAGTATTAACTTAGCGTCCCAAATCAAACCGGTTAAAGTGTATAGGCAGTTGAAACATTATACTGCCTTGTTTTATGCTTCCTGAACTCAGGCCTCATTTAAGGAGAGGGAGAGGGCAGGAGGAGAGGTCTGATTTGAAGAAGACTAAAACAAGACATTCTATTGTTCCAACTATTTATTTCCCAGGGCCTTAATCATCAGGAATAAATATTGATCTATTTGTTAAATATCAGTTATCCTTGTTCTTGCATTTATTTAATTTCTGATCCTCCAATCCGTCAGTTTACGGAGGAGTAAAGGTGTATGTTCAGGAGAGATGCGGTATTTGCAATTATTCAATTACTGAGTCTTTACACCTCCGGCCGTTGACGGATTGGGGGGGAAACACACAAACCAGTGCATTAAAAACTATGAATTACTTAGACTACAACATCAATAAAATCCATAAATTAATAACTTATCTAACGGCAATTTTACTCAAGAGTACAAAATTATGATCCTGAAAATTAAATTTAAAAATCAGTTCCAGTTAATCAAACAACCTTTATTATTTGTTGGCTTGATATGTCTTTGTTTTTACCTTACGTCTTTTTTTCTTTCGTTAGTGATAATATTGAGTGTTTATATGCTTGTTTTATTTTTGCCGGCAGCCTATTTACATTTGGAGTATTATTTTACAAACAGAGGTGAAGTCGTGTTTTTAGAGCAAGATAAATTAACGTACTACGACAACAAAAAACAGGCGTTTAATCTTAACTTTATGGATATCAACAAAGTGATATTGTATGTTTCAGGAAAAGTGGAAAGTGATGGGATTTGTTTTGGAATTCAAAATAGCCATTATCATTACATTCGGATTATTACAAAAACCAAAAAAGAAATTGTGATTACGAACCTCATGCATCCGAATCTCTATAAAATTATGGAAGAATTGGATGGTTTTAATTTAGTGATCAAACGACGTCTGTTTTGTTCTGTTTTAGGAAATAATAGAGAGTAAGTGATTAAAGGTTTCATTCTTAACTCAACTCACTGAAAATGAATTCGGATTTAAAGGAACTGCATCTATAAAGGTGGGAAGTTACTCACCTGTCTTACCGGATCAGGCTTTCATTAGTTCAGTCACCCGGATTGCCTGAAGCTTGGTTCGGTTCATCAGACAAGAAATCTTATAAAGCACCTGTCCAGGGCATGTTAAGCAGGTTATTGAAGCCTATCCAACTAAATGTTCAGCTAAGCCATAACCTGCTATCTACTGCTGATAGTATGGCACCAAGTACCCCAAATGCTAAAAACATCCTCAAACCTTTCAAATCGTACCGAAGTGAGGATCCCGAATTTTCGGAACTCTTCAAACCCCAAACCTCAAACTTCAAACTCATCAAACTTCAAACGCATTCCTCTCACCACTGACTCTGCATGATGTCGTCATCATAACACTGAAAACCCATCAATAATAAATTCATGATCCAATAGTGTTCCATATATATTCCATATCTATATAATATTGGAATATATATGGAACATATATGGAACATATATGGAATATATATGGAACATCACCGATAGGATATCGATATGACGGTGGAACCAACAAGCGAAAGTACGGGCTAAAAACACCAGAATGTATCCATTAAAACCCTTTCAACAGCTTTTATTTTAAGGTTGTGAAAATAAAACCGTATTTATTTGTGAATTATTTTAAATAATATGTATATTTGTTTTTTTATTCATCTGGTTATGGTGTTCTAATGAATACCAGAGCTTTATCCGGATGTAGTCCGGAAAGTAGATAATGGTTTCAATCGTAAAATGATAAATTGATCATAACGGAATTCTAAGTCCGTTCGGATATGTCCTTCTTTAAATGAGAAAATGGGATTTGAAATTCCAACGACAGGCACGATCATTTGTACATTTAATTAAGAGGGTATATATCCGGAGGGACGGGGGGTCGGTATCACAATAATTGATGCATTAAGTGATGGTAATTTAACTTTGGGTGAAGGTGCAAAAATTGGAATAGGTTTAGTAACTACTTTATCCCCTGCAGGATGGGTATATGGAGTTGCCGATATCGGTTTTCAGGTTATAAGCGGTACATCTTTGACAGATCGAATTGGTAATGCAATAGATAACTATTAATTAATTTTTTTATGAAGTATTTAGATTATATTTATTATCGGGTTACAAAAGCTTATATGAAATGGGATGGTGAAACTGGCATTACCGGTATTATGGCTGTTTCATTGATTGTATCTATGCTATTTATTGATTTGTATGGTGTTATACACCTGACTTTCTTTTTTGATAATTATGGAAATCAGTATAAAGATGCAGGGAAACCTATAGTTGTTGTTTTAATGTTGTTGATTATTCTTATATTTTATATTAGATACAGGAAACGATATAAAGAGTTGAAAAGAATATGGGCGAACGAAACAAAGAAACAGAAATTGAGCAGGGGTTTTTTGGTGATTTTAGCAATACTGCTCCCTATCCTATTGCCAATACTTTATTTGAGTTTATTAAGATGAGTTGAGTTCAGGTAATAAAAAATGGATTACCCGGATGCATGGAAATACACAAGGCCCGTCCTTCCAGATATGGGTTATGTATCAGATTTGGCGTTATTTAAATAATATATTGATAATCAAGTATTATTTATAAAAATAAAATAGAGAATGGTGGGTAGTTAACTCACCATTTTTCTAAATTATATTAGCAACTGAGCAATGTTGGTGAATGATAACGGTGTAGAGACGCTGTATTATGGTTATTCAGATAATCAGGGTTCTTTGATAGCTTTAACGGATGAAAATGGTACTGTTGTAGAAAAGTATGCGTACGACCCCTGGGGAGCCAGGCGTAACCCAACGGACTGGAGACTGAAAGACACCCGGGTTTCATTTATAACTAACCGTGGTTATACAGGACATGAGCACCTTGATGCATTTGGAATTATCAATATGAATGGACGGGTTTATGATCCACACACAGCCATGTTCTTTAGCCCGGACCCATTTGTGCAGACACCTGATAATTGGTTGAATTATAACCGATATGGGTATTGCCTGAATAACCCTACAAAGTATACTGATCCAACCGGATATCAATTCATGTATATTGAAATGCCAGTATTTTCGGAATACGCCTCACATTGGATGGAATTCGGTACTTCAGGTGGAAATTTTGATTGGACTCATAGGGATAGAGGATCTATTCATTATGATTATAATGATAAAAAATATAAATATGCAAATGGGGATGAGGCTACTTTTGAAGATGCTATGGATATGTATGGTAAAAGAAAAGATGCTCATAAAATGACTCAAAGTTTCATTAATGATTTAAGAAATAATAATAAAGCAAAAACAAAAGGAGCTGATGCGAGTAATAGCGACCACGATATAAATCTTCTAGCAGGAAATCTAAAGACTCAAAACCATGAAGGAGGACTTTTTAGTGTAACTTATGGAAAATTTAAAAATGATCTTAATGAAGAAGGTGTACAGATGGAAGTTGTTTTTTGGGGATTAGATTTAATGTCAAACTCTGATTGGGGACAAACTGTTTCAACTAATTTTCCTCTGTTAGGTGGAAGTGATCTTACAGGAGATATATATGGCATGTTTCATTACAATGATGATAGTCAGGGTGGTAATGGACATTATTATTCACCCCAAAAAATGAGTAATCACATTGCTGGGACTACCGTATATTTTGAAGATGCTCCTAGAAGACAAGGTTTTAATACTTACCCTACCTTCTGGAGTGCTGAATTGACATTAATGAATAATGGAACACCCGTACTTCGGATTAATTATGGTTACACTATAGATAATTATGGTTGTCATCCGATACCTTATACTTATTATATTTATCATTGATAATAAAAAAACAAATCAAATGAAAAAATACATTTTGTTACTTATGACATTACTTTACGTCTTTTATTTAAATGCAGAGGATATTTCCAATAGACATGCAAACCCTAATTATAAAAGCTTAAAAGTGTTTACCAAAGTGTTAGAGCGTTCTGGAGAAAGTGACTTTTATTTGCTTCAAATAGACATTGTGAATATAGGCGATAGTATTGTTTCCTTTTGGGAAAAAAAATCTAGTTATAGTTGGACTTTTGCTTTTACAGCTGCAGGTATTCTTTTTATAAATGAAAATGACCGTTTATATTTTGAAAAGAAAATATCAAATATTCCAGCAATAAGTGAAGTTTATAAAAAAGTCAGTATTTTACCTCATCAGAAGTATACTATTAAAACCCTGTTATTTATTAAAGATAGAGTCCGATTTTTAAAGACAAATAAAAACCTTAGAGTAATTTTTATCTTCAATGATGCAAAATTACAATTTATGGAAGATATGAAGCAGATTACTAGTGAAGACTCCTTAAAATATAAGTGGTAATGTATAAGTTCTTCGTCGTTATAAATATGTCCTGGTAATATATCAGATTTACGTTATTAAATAATCTATTGAGAATCAAGTGTTATTTATAGAAATAGAATTGAGAATGGTGGGTAGTAACTCACCATTTTCTAGTTTAAGTTCCCTGTTCGCCGTAGTGTCAGGTTTAGTGTACGAAGTTCGGCGAAGCGTTCCGCTTCGTCGCAGCTAAAAGGAAAGCTTCGCTTCCTCGTCCTTCCGGATATGTCCTTCATTAGATGAAAAAATGGGAATGCATGAGGCTGGGATATGTTATCCCAGCTTTTGTATTATTAGGATTTGCAATCCGATAAATACAAATATTAAAAAACATTGACTATATTTGCAAAGTTAAAATTCACATGATAATGGATATCAAAAATCGCATAGAAGGTGAAGTTTATTTTGTTACCGATACGGTAGTGGATTGGGTGGATATATTCACCCGCCCAATTTACAGGCATATAATCATTGAATCGTTGGAGTATTGCCAAAAAGAAAAAGGACTGATTATCTATGCCTGGGTATTGATGACCAACCACATGCATATGATAGCCGGAACAAGTGGGGAAAACAAAATCTCGGATATATTACGGGACTTTAAAAAATTCACCAGTAAAAAGATTCTTCAGACATTGCTGGTTGAAAGTGGGGAGAGTCGCCGGGAGTGGATGCTGAACCGGTTTGAATACGCGGGTAAGAATGATAAGAAGATAACAAATTACAAGTTCTGGCAGGAAGGGAATGATGCGCAGGAGATTTATCTGAACGATTATTTCAACCAGAAGCTGAATTATATCCACCACAACCCTGTGAAAGCTGAGTTTGTAAACCGCGAAGAAGATTACCGATATAGTTCGGCTATCGATTGGGCAGGTGGGAAAGGACTTTTGGAGGTAACTTTAGTTTGAAAGAAAGAGTTTATCGGATTACAAATCCTTATAATACAAACAGTTGGGATTGCAAATCCCAACGACAGGCATGAATATTTGTACATTTAATTGAGAGGGTATATATTCGGAGGGACGGGGTATATATCCGGAGGGACGGGGAATTTGGAAGCGGTTTTACAGGTTATTCCTTTTCAGAAGCTTATTTGGAGGCGAAATCAAAGGGCTTTAAAGGTACTTATTCCGAATTTATAGTAATTGCACTGACCCAAATGTCCAGAGCCTCTTTTAATGGGAATGTAGAGGTTCATACATGGTATAATTATAATGATAATGAGGGTGCAGTTTCAAGAAAAACCGGGGATATTAAAGTTGGTTTAAGAACTGGTAATAATGATGGTAGTAAAGTAGGAGTAAATGGTAATCGTTTAGCGAAATTGCCTGCTGCTGCTGGAATGACTGCAGATGTATTTAGTTCTACAGGTGCTACAATTAAGGTTGCTACGAAAATTACAGAAAAGGCTTTAAAACATGCTTTAACTAGACCTACTACTTTACTTGGTGCAGGTTTAGCAGGAATTCCTGCTGCAATAAATATGTATCAGAATGGTATTAATCGCGAAGATTTAATAACTCTTGGAATATCAGTTGTGGCTGTTGCATTAGAGTTCAGCCCCGAAGGTGCTGTGGTTAATGCGGCAAGTGTAATTGTATCTGTGGGAAGTGTTGTGTGGGATGGGTATCAAATGGCTCAATAAATTTACAAATAAAATAAATATGAATAAATTACAGTATGAAACAAAATTATATAATGGCAATTTAAGTTTTTTATTAGCATTTATCGTTCCTTATGGCTCTATACTATTATGTATATATGTCGGCAGACAGCTAAATATATCATCTATAATTGCTATTCCTATAATAGTTTTTCTATTTGTATCTCCATTAATTTTCAAAAAGAAGATAAAAGCGATATTTACAAGTAAAGTACTTTTAGAAATGGATAATGATTCTTTTTCTGTTTCGTATTTAGATTCTTACAGTAAAAGAGTAAAAAAGCAAAAGATATATTTATGGGATTCAATTCAATCATTCAATTTTTCTTTTGGACAGAATATACCTATCATAACAGCGCTAACGCTACATTTCAATAAAGGGTTACCAAAAACATTTAATTTCTTTGATAAGGAGTTTAAGGACGATAAGTCATTTAAAGAGATGCTCAATGGGGGGTGTTTACTTACTGTGTTTTATAATCAGGTTAAACAATACAATGTCAATAAAGCACAAGAAGATCAGATACAGTTATTACCCGGTTTTTTTGCTTCCAAAACTGGTACTATTTTAATTTATTTGGTAGCTGTGTTGATAATTGTTGCAATTATTATCCACTTATTAATTGATCCAAGCTCATCGTTTGCTACATTATTGATAAGTATAGGGTTGGTGGCAGGCTTTTTCTCAAAGAGAAAAGATTCATTAGTGCTTTATAAAAAGATAAAAGAACTAGATAAAGAATGATGTATAAATCAATTGTTGAGATAAATAGGTAATGTTTCAGATTTGTGGTAATGTTTCAGATTTGGCGTTATTAAAATAACTATTGAAAATCAAGTATTATTTAAAAAAATAGAATTGAGACTGGTGGGTGTTTAACTCACCATTTTTAAAATCCATTATCTTAGCAGCATGCCATGATGATATCCAACAATGACGTGGAAACTATGTATTATGGTTATACTGATAACCAGGGTTCTTTGATAGCTTTAACGGATGAAAATGGTACGGTTGTAGAAAAGTATGCGTATGATCCCTGGGGTGCAAGGCGTAACCCAACGGACTGGAGACTGAAAGACACCCGGGTTTCGTTTATCACCAACCGGGGGTATACCGGACATGAGCACCTTGATGCATTTGGAATTATCAATATGAATGGACGGGTTTATGATCCACACACAGCCATGTTCTTTAGCCCGGACCCATTTGTGCAGACACCTGATAATTGGTTGAATTATAACCGATATGGGTATTGCCTGAATAACCCTACAAAGTATACTGATCCAACCGGATATCAATTCATGTATATTGAAATGCCAGTATTTTCGGAATACGCCTCACATTGGATGGAATTCGGTACTTCAGGTGGAAATTTTGATTGGACTCATAGGGATAGAGGATCTATTCATTATGATTATAATGATAAAAAATATAAATATGCAAATGGGGATGAGGCTACTTTTGAAGATGCTATGGATATGTATGGTAAAAGAAAAGATGCTCATAAAATGACTCAAAGTTTCATTAATGATTTAAGAAATAATAATAAAGCAAAAACAACTGGAGCATACATTTCTACTGACAAAGCAGTAAGTAGTCTACCTAATGCTTTAGGAATTATGGTTTCTTTAAGTCAGGAATTTGTAAAAATTAATCCTGATAAATTTGCATTAGCCGCAATGAATGGTACAGAAATAATGATGACTACTGATCAACTTATTATGGGGCTTGAAGTTGCGTCATTGGGGACATTCATTTTAGGGATAGGAGTTGAAGGAGGAATAGCAGTATGGGGTGAAGGAGAAACACAACAAGATGCAAAACAAAATTTTTGGTCAGATTCTATGGTTTCATTATCTATATATACAATATCTGCGGCTGGATGTGGTGTTCCGGCTTTAATTCTAGGTGTTGGATGGGTTTTGTATAGAACTGGTGCTTTTAAAGGAATGGAAATTCCAACTCCACAATATCATCAAAACAATTATCATCCGAATTCTATGCCTCAGGATGCAATAAGACCACAATACCCTTTAAAAGATGGACCACAACCAATATATTTTCATTATTAATAAAATTATTATATTATGTTTAAAGAATTTTGTTATTACTTGTTCGAAATACACTCAGGCAATGAAAGTGAAAATATTAAATTTTTAAAAGCTATAATTGGTATTACTTTTTTTCAAATATTAAATTTATTATCAATTCTAGGGATAGTCACTTATTTATTAAAATTTCAAATTCCAAAAAATTTAATAGTGTTTTTATGTATTACAATTTGCCTAATTATATTTGTAACAAATTATATTTTTATTTATAAAGATAGATCCAATATTGTCAAATCAATCAAAGGATTCTCATTGAAAAGAGAAAAAATAGGTAAAGGTTTTTTTGTAATCTATATGTTAGTAACTTTATTTGCAATGTATTATGTAATGCAGAATTTTTCTTCAACTAATTATTAATGTGGTTGCAAATGCACTAATATGTAAGATTTAGGGTAATGTATCAGATTTGGCGTTATTATAATAAGCTATTGAAAATCAAGTATTATTTATAAAAATAGAATTGAGAATGGTGGGTAGTAACTCACCATTTTAAAATCCATTATCTTAGCAGCATGCCATGATGATATCCAACAATGACGTGGAAACACTGTATTATGGTTATACTGATAACCAGGGTTCTTTGATAGCTTTAACGGATGAAAATGGTACGGTTGTAGAAAAGTATGCGTACGACCCCTGGGGAGCCAGGCGTAACCCAACGGACTGGAGACTGAAAGACACCCGGGTTTCATTTATAACTAACCGTGGTTATACAGGACATGAGCACCTTGATGCATTTGGAATTATCAATATGAATGGACGGGTTTATGATCCACACACAGCCATGTTTTTTAGCCCTGACCCATTTGTGCAGACACCTGATAATTGGTTGAATTATACCCGGTATGGGTATTGCATGAATAACCCGACAAAGTATACTGATCCAACCGGATATCAACTTGCAGATAAACATCCTGAATGGTTTACAGATGGTGATTAGAAATTTTTAAGTGGAAGTGGAGGTAGTATTTCTCCTCATATCCTTTTTATAGCTTATTGTGAAGCCTTAAGAAATGGTTATTATAATGAGACCACAGGAAGCAATAGTTTTACTACATACGAAAATGATATTCAATGGCAAAAGGATCAAACTAGTTTTAATGGAACAATTACATTACATTATTCATATTCTGTTACAATTACATCTCAGAAACAAATGAAAATTGATCCTAAAGGTAACTATGTAGAAGGGCAACAAATTGCATTAGTTAATGTTTATCCAATTTTTACTTTAACTTTTAATATTCATGAAACTATTAGTTATTATGAGGAAAGTAAGCCTATAACTGATTTTTTATCAACAGTTCTATCAGAAAAATTCCCCAAATTAAAGGGTTTAGGATATGCAATGACCACATTGGATTTGGTTAAGGACACCTATCTTTATAAGACTGGTGAAATCAGTGGAAAACGTTACACATATAGAGCTGTTGCTGCTATTTCATCTAATGTTCCATTGGCAGGTCCATCTTATACTGTTGGTGAATTTATGTATGATTATACATGTTCATTAATAGCTTGGATTAATAGTACATTTACGACTCAAAACATTCTTGATTCTGATTTATTTCCGCATTAAAAAATAACATATGAAAACAATCAAAAAAATCTCTTTTGGGTCGTTTATATTACCTTTAGTATATCCTGTATTTCTATTTTTTTTATTTTTTTTTGTGGGGTTTAAGTTATTCTTGATTTTTATCATGGAGAATAATTATTTGGCTATATCTATTAGCATTGTTTTTTTACTTTTTCAAATAATACCTTCTTTTATACTCCATTTTAATTACTACATAACAGATAGAAATAAAGTTTTAATCATTGATGGAATAACAACCGAAGTAAAAATAATTGATAAAGGAACTGAATTTACATTTCGCTTAGATGAAATTGACAGAGTAAGAATGATTAATTCAAAAAATTATGACGATACTTATAGAATGCTTATGCCATGGAAGTCTCATTATTATTATATGATTTGTTTAAAAAACGATAATGAATATTTACTAACGAGACTTACTGTTCGTAAATTGGAGAAGATTTTGAATGTGAGAATTGTATATAAAAGAGAAGTTTTTCCTTTTATATCAAAAAATGTATCAAATAAAGCTATAAATGCATAATAGGTTGTAATGTATCAGATTTGGCGGTACTCCTTATGATTATATACCTGTAACTGTAGTCTATAATATACCTTAAAGTAAGAGGTAAATTTATCAATAATACAAATTTAAACATGGAAACTTTAGTAACAATATCAGACTTTATAATTCTCGTTTTTATAATTTCATTGCCAATTTTATTGCTTATTTTCTTGAAAAGAAAAAATTCCAAAAAAATAGCAGTCAAATTCTTTCTTATTGGTTTTTTTTTAATGGCATTATTAATTTCTATTTCTGCTGCTTGGTCAGATATCTCTAATTTAATGCTTCTCAAACATTATGGGTATAACGCTGATAGCATGAATTTTGATAATGTATCGTCAGAAAATAGAGTACGTGTAAAGAATCTTGTAACAAGTATCATGGGGATTGGTTGGCCATTAAAAGCGATTTTTGGATTTATAATGACTATACCTTATTTGATATTTGTCTATTTAGGGAAAATGCTAATTGGGAAATTGAAAAATAATAAAGAATGATGTAGTTAATTTTATGATCCCGTAACGGCACAGTTCTTAAGCCGGTAATTGATCAGATTTGGCGTTATTAAAATAACTATTGAAAATCAAGTATTATTTATAAAAATAAAATAGAGAATGGTGGGTAGTTAACTCACCATTTTCTGGTTTAAGTGCTTTAATATGAATTAAAAAGTATAATAGGAATCAAAACAACTCTTCATGCTCCGGATTTATATCAGTCCTTTTTGTCCGGTATGCAAATCAGAGTTTTTAATAAAAAGCGGGAAGACTGCTACGCTGTTCGCAGAACTTGGGGCGGTATATGCTCCGTCGGCTGGGGATAGTGGAGAATAGGTTTATTTCAATTTGTATGAAAGAATATATTTTTCAAGACTTTTTCCCAGCATCATTAAACCCTGGAACATTAAAACAGCCAGACAGGCCCCTGTACCCAATCCTCCGCCTATTCCTTTGAAGATGAAAGCCGAGGTCATAAATATCAAGGTATAGACTATTCCACATCCCAAAGCCCAGTATTTGTTTTTTAAAATTCCGGAAGAGGACATGCCACAAAAAGAAGCCCCACAAATAATATAAGGAACCTTTTCTAAAATGGTTTGATCGGGAAACGCTTTAAACAGTAGAAACTGGATACAGCAACCGGCAATGATGCTGATCGATGAAGCACGAACGGTATTCATCTCAAAGGTTCTTTTCATGAAATACGTTAACCCAATTCCAAAAAAGCTTGACAAAAAAAGTATAATAGTGTTCAAATTAAAAGTTTATAGGTAGTTACGAATTAATAGATAGCAAACCACTGACGCAAATGAAATACTTCCCAACCTTCCGCCTACACCTTCGAGTGACCGTTTGGTAGTGGCAAATAATAA
>Ga0302271_10003397_pt1 | contig 13483 bp, 8 predicted proteins | sample III_Bog_N1_1_FD_198767 | JGI IMG/M metagenome (GOLD analysis project Ga0302271, IMG submission 198767) | Peat permafrost microbial communities from Stordalen Mire near Abisko, Sweden - III_Bog_N1_1 | ecosystem: Environmental > Terrestrial > Soil > Wetlands > Peat | place: Sweden: Abisko... | reverse complement strand
AAATGCATTTATTAAAAGGTTCGCAATCAATGCCAACACTAATAAAAATAAACAAATCATCGCGGAACTGAGGAACTATGGCAAAATTGCCGCTTAGTTTAAATAATTTTATAACGAACCATTGTATACATATTACCGATGAAAATAAAGTGCCGTTGTCGGGTAATTTTTCATTGGCAGTGGTGGATGCAAATGGTATAAATATAGACACGACTTCTAATATCGTTTCTAGTCTATTGCTTTCGTCTGAACTCAAGGGATACATAGAATCTCCCATGAGCTATTTGCAAAAAGACAATAAGAAATCTGCAGCAGCGCTGGATATTTTATTGATGACCCAAGGATGGCGCAGATATGACATACCCAATCTTTTGAAAGAAAAATTGACGAAAGACTTGAAATACCCCGTCGAATTAAGTGAAGAGGTCTCAGGCAAGGCTGAAGAGAAATTCTCGGCATTGAAAGATGGTAAAATTAGTCTGCTGGCGTTAAAGGACTCGGTGGTCATAGGTACTGTTTTGACCAAGCCGGATAGCGACGGAAAATTCATTTTTAAAGATTTGGAATATAAGGAAGGAACCAGATATATCATTCAGGCTAATACGAAGAGTAAATCAGGAAAAGTTTTCATACAAATGGACAGTGTATCTCATTTTCTTTCCTTAACTCCTCCGGTAATAATGGCGCGAGAAGGACCTGTCATGAACGATACGGTTTTGTTCACAACGAGCAAGAAGTATTCTGCATATGATGGGATGAAAGTATATAATTTAGAGGAGGTGATGGTTACTGCTAAGCGAAAGCCTATAATAACAACTGAGTCTCCCTATTATTCGATTACATCATCTGGGGTCGTAACAGCTAAAGAAATAGAAGAATGGCATCCTCAATCAGTACCTGATGTGCTTCGCAGAATACCCGGTGTTACTGTTATTAATGGAAAAATTACTTATTTTGGAGAGTCTCCTAAGCTGGTGCTTTTAGACAATGTCCCTACAGAAGGATATAGTACGTTGAATGTAGATGATATTCAGGAGGCTTATATAACTCCAGGCACGATAATGGGAATTATGTTCGGATCTCGAGGGTGTGATGGAGCCATAATTATTAATACGAAAAAGGGATTCGTACAAACGAATAAAATCAGCTCTAATATCAAAATTGTAAAGGCGTTGGGTTACCAACAACCTGTTCAGTTTTATTCACCGGTTTATAGCACGGAACAGGAAAAAGAGAGTAGTAAACCCGACTACCGAACTACGATACATTGGAATCCCAATGTACAGGTTGACAGTACCGGAATAGTCAATTTATCTTTTTATGCTGCTGATATTCCTACAAAATATAGTGTTATACTAGAAGGGGTTAGTAGCTTAGGACATCTTATCCATTCTTCCCAATATGAAATATCGATTGGATCAGAAAAATAAAAATAGTCCATTTATTTATTATTGGATTACTCGTTTGTTGAGACCCAGTCCGACACGGCACGATATAATTATTTAAACAAGAATGGGAAACGAAATTAAACTATAGGGGTATTATTCAGCAGTCTAATATTTACATTTGGAACTCACGTTATATTTTAAATTTTATATTTTATGAAAGTACGATCGTTCATCATGTTTCTTTTTCTGTTTGCTTTAGGTACAATCCTTAAGGCACAGGATTCAGTGGAAAACCCACTAAAAAAACTATTTTTGGATCAGATCTCATTTTTTCCACAAGAAAAAATATATGTTCAAACCGATAGGAGTATGTATCTCCCGGGTGAAACCATTTGGTTTCGGGTACATTTGGTAGATGCTGTTTTTCTTAAGCAAGCCAATGCCAGCCGTTATGTATACGTTGAACTGACTAATCCCACCAATCAGCTTGTAGAAAGAGTGAAATTAAGGCCTGATAGTACCGGGTGCTTTTATGGGCAAATACAATTGGAAAACGAATTGGGTGAGGGTGATTATGTGCTAAGAGCATACACCTGCTTTATGCAAAATGTTGGAGAAGATTATTTTTTTACCAAACAAGTTTACATATCGAATCCTGTTTCGGAAAAGGTATCTGTGGATATAAAATATCTGGCAGATGGCAATGTCATCAATTCAAAAATACAATTTCTGAAAAAAACAGGGAAGGAAAAGATTATACCCGAAAAGTGCATAATTTATCCTGATGGTAATGATAAGGAAAAAGAGAAAACTGTCTCGTTCAAGGAGAAAACCGGACATTGCTCTTTTGGCGCGAAGGGAATCAATAAGGAAAGAACATTCCTGTTGCAGGCGCTGATTGAAGGGAGAATGTATAAAAGATACTTCAAAATACCTTACATGGAAAAGACATTTGCTGTTTCTTTTTTTCCGGAAGGTGGATTTGCTCCTGTATCGACAACCGTGACAATGGCTTTTAAATCGATAAACACCAGTGGCTTGTCAGAACAAGTAAAAGGACAGGTTTTCGATGATCAGAACCAATTGTGTGCCGAATTTGAAAGTACTCATTTAGGGATGGGACGTTTCAATATGTATTATTCCCCGGGGAAGAAGTATCATGTGATATGCACGAATAAAGAGAATGTATCAAAACGTTTTGATTTGCCGGAACCATCAGATAATGCTGTTTCGCTGAAGACAGTTTGGGAGCATAATAAGCTGTATGTAAAACTTATAAAATCTCCTAATTATAAATTGCAACCACAGACTCAATTAATAGCTCATGTCCGGGGAGTTCCCGTCTATATAGAGCCGTGGGACGATACGAAGGATCACCTTGCTTTTGATAAAGATTTCTTTCCGGCAGGCATTGTTCATTTCTTGCTGATTGATGGAAACCGGAATATATTAAGTGAGCGACTTGTGTTCTCTTCACAAAACAGCACTTTCGCTAAAACAACTATTGAATTAGATAAAGGGAGCTATCAAACGCGCGACAAGATTAATCTGTCCATACATATTACCGATGAAGATGAAGAACCTTTGTCGGGTAATTTTTCATTGGCAGTGGTTGATGCAAATGGTATGAATATAGACACAACTTCTACTATTGTTTCTACTTTATTGCTTTCGTCTGAACTTAAGGGATATATAGAATCCCCCATGAGCTATTTGCAAACAGACAATGAAAAATCTGCAGCGGCATTGGATGTTTTATTGATGACTCAAGGTTGGCGCAGATATGATATACCTAATCTACTGAAAGAAAAACTGACGAAGGACTTGAAATATCCCGTCGAATTAGGTGAGGAGGTATCAGGTAAGGTTGAAGGTATATTCTCGACATTGAAAGATGGTAGTATTAGTCTGCTGGCGTTAAAGGACTCGGTGGTCATAGGTACTGTTTTGACCAAGCCTGATAACGAGGGAAAGTTTATTTTTAAGAATTTGGAATATCCGGAAGAAACAAAATATATAATCCAGTCTAAAACCAAGAGTGGATCACGTAACGTTTTCCTGAAAATGGATAGTGTATCCCATTTCCCTTCTTTAACTCCTCCGGTAATAATGGCGCGAGAAGAGCCTGTTATGAACGATACGGTTCCGGTTACAACGAACAGGAGATATTCTGCATATGATGGAATGAAAGTATATAATTTAGAGGAGGTTATGGTTACTGCTAAGCGAAAATCCTTTATAATACCTGAGTCTCCATATTGGTCGATTACATCATCTCCTGTTATAACAGCTAAAGAAATAGAAAAATGGCATCCACTATCAATACTTGATGTGCTGCGTATAATACCCGGTGTTACTGTTGTTGGTACAAGCGTTACTTTTCAAGGAGATAGTCCTACAATGGTGATTTTGGACAATGCCCCTTCAAGCCTAGGTCTAATTGACATGTTTATAGATGATATTCAGGAGATCTTTGTAACTCCAGGTCTTACAGCGGGAATTATGTTTGGACCTCGAGGAGCTAATGGAGCCATAATTATTAATACGAAAAAGGGATTCGTACAAACGAATAAAATAAGCTCTAATCTCAAGATCGTAAAGGCGTTGGGTTATCAACAACCGGTACAGTTTTATTCACCGGTTTATAGTACAGAACAGGAAAAAAAGAGTAGTAAACCCGACTACCGAACTACGATACATTGGAATCCCAATGTACAGGTTGACAGCACAGGAATAGTCAATTTGTCTTTTTATGCTGCTGATATTCCTACAAAATATAGTGTTGTACTAGAAGGAATTAGTAGCCTAGGACATCTTATCTATGCTTCCCAACATGAAATATCGATTGGATCAGAGAAATAAAAATAGTCCCCCCGCTCCCGCACGATTGCATCGTGTGGCAAGTAAGTTGGCAAGAAAAACAATTATTCATAACAATCCAGTTGAAGAAGGTTTAGTATTCAAAGAGGAATACTATGTGTATAGTAGCGCAATTTATTATGCCGTAGAAAAATGGTTGTTGGATATTGTGTTGATTTAAAGTCGCTGCCACATGATGTAATCGTGCGGCAGCGTGAGTGATTGGACTCATTGTATTCTGCTTTGTACAGAATAACACTTTGAATAACCTTGAGGAAAGAAAGAATAACGCTACAATGAATGGTAAAAATATCACAGTTAAAGAAGAACTCAAAAATAATTCGATTCGAAGTATAAAGAACGGAATCAAAATAAGACGGTTATGAGAAAATATATTATTTTATTGTTTTTGTTTGTCAGCTGTTATACGGTTGGTTACAGTCAGATTGTAAGAGGAATCATACTTGATAGCAAGACAAAAACCCCAATTTCATTTGCATCAGTTTATTTCAATAATACTATGGCAGGAACGATTTCGGATGAAAAAGGATACTTTGAATTGGATCGGTCAAAATACCCTTCTATGTCAATAACCGTTAGTTCTATTGGTTATTATTCTTTTACGTTGGCAGATTTTTCAATAACCCAACCAATTCAGATATTTCTTAAATCCAAAGAACATGAATTAAATGAAACGGTAATAAAATCGAAATCTCTGGTCAAGGATAGAATGAGGTACATGAAGAAGTTTAAAGAAGAATTTCTTGGAAAAACTGAAAATGCACGGAAATGTAGAATACTAAATGATAGCGATATAACATTTGATTATTATGCTAATAAAGATACACTCAGGGCATTTGCTTTAAAACCGATATTGATTGAGAATGAGGCATTGGGATATACAGTAACCTCTTATCTTGATAAATTTGAATATTCGAGAAAAAGCAAGAAAGTTTGTTATATAGGGAATGTCGTCTTTAAAGAGTATCCGATAAACAAAAAGAAACAAATGGCGTATGCTAAAAATAGAAAGAACGCCTATCTGGGATCACGAATGCATTTCTTTCGATCGCTTTCAAGAAATGATTCAATTGTTGATGGATTTAAAGTTGCAAATCCATCCAATGAATATCTCCTTCTTAAAGATATTGCTGCTGGATCTAAAATTACAAATTCATCCTATTATTATCTCCATCTTAAAGATATTGTTGTTCAGGATTCTCTTGAAAACAGGTATTTAAGCTATCCTACTGGATTAAAAATAATTTATCCTGAAGGAAGAGGAAAAACTTACATTTCTTTTCTAAAAAAATATGTGTTTTTTGATAAAACGGGATATTTTGATAGTTCGGGCATCGCATGGGATGGATCTATGGGAGATCAGCGAATTGCAGATTGGTTGCCTTATGAATATACAATTGAATGATTCTAAAAAAGATACGCTACACGATACAATCGTGCGGCAGCGTGGGGAAAATGAAATTAAACTATAGAGGTATTATTCAGCAGTCTAATATTTACATTTAGAACTTATGTTATATTTTACATTTAATATTTTATGAAAGTACGATCGTTCATCATGTTTCTTTTTCTGTTTGCTTTAGGTACAATCCTTAAGGCACAGGATGCTGTGGAGAACCCATTAAAAAAACTATTCCTGGATCAGATCTCATTTTTTCCACAAGAAAAAATTTATGTTCAAACCGATAGGAGTATGTATCTCCCGGGTGAAACCATTTGGTTTCGGGTACATTTGGTAGATGCTGTTTTTCTTAAGCAAGCCAATGCCAGCCGTTATGTATACGTTGAACTGACGAATCCCACCAATCAACTTGTAGAAAGAGTGAAATTGAGGCCTGATAGCACCGGGTGCTTTTATGGGCAAATACAATTGGAAAACGAATTGGGTGAGGGTGATTATGTGCTAAGAGCATACACCCGCTTCCTGCAAAATGTTGGAGAAGATTATTTTTTTACCAGGCAAGTTTACATATCGAATCCTGTTTCGGAAAAGGTATCTGTGGATATAAAATATCTGGCAGATGGCAATGTCATCAATTCAGAAATACAATTTCTAAAAAAAACAGGTAAGGAAAAGGTTATACCCGAACAGTGTATAATTTATCCTGATGGTAATGATAAGGAAAAAGAGAAAACTGTCTCATTTAAGGAGAAAACCGGACATTGCTCTTTTGGCGCGAAGGGAATCAATAAGGAAAGAACATTCCTGTTGCAGGCGCTGATTGAAGGGAGAATGTATAAAAGATACTTCAAAATACCTTACATGGAAAAAACATTTGCTGTTTCTTTTTTTCCGGAAGGTGGATTTGCTCCGGTATCGACAACCGTGACAATGGCTTTTAAATCGATAAACTCCAGTGGCTTGTCAGAAGAAGTAAAAGGACAGGTTTTCGATGATCAGAACCAATTGTGTACCGAATTTGAAAGTACTCATTTAGGGATGGGACGTTTCAATATGTATTATTCCCCGGGGAAGAAATATCATGTGATATGCACGAATAAAGAGAATGTATCAAAAAGTTTTGATTTGCCGGAACCATCAGATAATGCTGTTTCGCTGAAGACAGTTTGGGAGCATAATAAGCTGTATGTAAAAGTTGTAAAATCTCCTAATTATAAATTGCAACCGCAAACTCAATTAATAGCTCATGTCCGGGGAGTTCCCGTTTATATAGAGCCGTGGGACGATACGAAGGATCACCTTGTTTTTGATAAAGATTTCTTTCCGGCAGGCATTGTCCATTTCTTGCTAATTGATGGAAACCGGAATATATTAAGTGAGCGACTTGTGTTCTCTTCACAAAACAGCACTTTCGCTAAAACAACTATAGAGTTAGATAAAGTGAGCTATCAGGCACGTGATAAAATTAATATGTCTATACATATTACCGATGAAAATAAAGTGCCGTTGTCGGGTAATTTTTCATTGGCAGTTGTTGATGCAAATGGTATGAATATAGACACGACTTCTAATATCGTTTCTACTCTATTGCTTTCGTCTGAACTCAAGGGATACATAGAATCTCCCATGAGCTATTTGCAAAAAGACAATAAGAAATCTGCAGCAGCACTGGATGTTTTATTGATGACCCAAGGATGGCGCAGATATGACATACCCAATCTTTTGAAAGAAAAACTGACGAAAGACTTGAAATACCCCGTCGAATTAAGTGAAGAGGTCTCAGGCAAGGCTGAAGAGAAATTCTCGGCATTGAAAGATGGTAAAATTAGTCTGCTGGCGTTAAAGGACTCGGTGGTCATAGGTACTGTTTTGACCAAGCCGGATAGCGACGGAAAATTCATTTTTAAAGATTTGGAATATAAGGAAGGAACCAGATATATCATTCAGGCTAATACGAAGAGTAAATCAGGAAAAGTTTTCATACAAATGGACAGTGTATCTCATTTTCTTTCCTTAACTCCTCCGGTAATAATGGCGCGAGAAGGACCTGTTATGAACGATACAGTTTCGGTTACAACGAACAAGAAGTATTCTGCATATGATGGGATGAGAATCTATAATTTGGGGGAAGTGACGGTGACAACTAGGCGCACTTCGATTACAAGAAGTGATTCTCCGCTTTATTCGTTTACATCATCTCCGATTATAACTGCTAAAGAACTAGAAAGATGGCATCCTTTGAAATTAAGTGATGTACTTTACAAAATAAACTGTGGTACGTCCTTTGGGATGGTACTTTTGGATAATGTTCCTATAGAAACAACTAATTGTGATGTAGTAGATGTAGATGATATTCAGGAGGTTTTTGTAACTCCAGGTGTTGTAGCAGGAATTATGTTCGGATCTCGTGGAGCTAAAGGAGCCATAATTATTAATACGAAAAAGGGATTCGTACAAACGAATAAAATCAGCTCTAATCTCAAGATCGTAAAGGCGTTGGGTTACCAACAACCGGTACAGTTTTATTCACCGGTTTATAGTACAGAACAGGAAAAAAAGAGTAGTAAACCCGACTACCGAACTACGATACATTGGAATCCTAATGTACAGGTTGACAGTACCGGAACAGTCAATTTATCTTTTTATGCTGCTGATATTCCTACAAAATATAGTGTTGTACTAGAAGGAATTAGTAGCTTAGGACATCTTATCCATTCTTCCCAACATGAAATATCGATTGGATCAGAGAAATAAAAATTGTCCATTTATTTATTATTAGATTTCTCGTTTGTTGAGACCCAGTCCGACACGATATAATTATTTAAACAAGAATGGGAAATGAAATTAAACTATAGGGGTATTATTCAGCAGTCTAATATTTACATTTAGAACTTACGTTATATTTTATACATTATGAAAATACGATCGATATTTATGCTATTTGTGTTGCTTGCTTTAGGTACAATCCTCAGAGCGCAGGAGATTGGAGAGAACCCACTAAAAAAACTATTTTTGGATCAGATCTCATTTTTTCCACAAGAAAAAATATATGTTCAAACCGATAGGAGTATGTATCTCCCGGGTGAAACCATTTGGTTTCGAGTACATTTGGTAGATGCTGTTTTTCTTAAGCAAGCCAATGCCAGTCGTTATGTATACGTTGAACTGACTAATCCCACCAGTCAGCTTGTAGAAAGAGTGAAATTGAGGCCTGATAGTACCGGGTGCTTTTATGGGCAAATACAATTGGAAAACGAATTGGGTGAGGGTGATTATGTTTTGAGAGCTTACACTCGCTTTATGCAAAATGTTGGAGAAGATTATTTTTTTACCAGGCAAGTTTACATATCGAATCCTGTTTCGGAAAAGGTATCTGTGGATATAAAATATCTGGCAGATGGCAATGTCATCAATTCAGAAATACAATTCCTGAAAAAAACAGGGAAGGAAAAGATTATACCCGAAAAGTGTATCATTTATCCTGATGGTAATGATAAGGAAAAAGAGAAAACTGTCTCATTCAAGGATAAAACCGGACATTGCTCTTTTGGCGTGAAGGGAATCAATAAGGAAAGAACATTCCTGTTACAGGCACTGATTGAAGGGAGAATGTATAAAAGGTACTTCAAAATGCCTTACATGGAAAAGACATTTGCTGTTTCTTTTTTTCCGGAAGGTGGATTTGCTCCTGTATCGACAACCGTGACAATGGCTTTTAAATCGATAAACACCAGTGGCTTGTCAGAAGAAGTAAAAGGACAGGTTTTTGATGATCAGAACCAATTGTGTACCGAATTTGAAAGTACTCATTTAGGGATGGGACGTTTCAATATGTATTATTCCCCGGGGAAGAAGTATCATGTGATATGCACGAATAAAGAGAATGTGTCAAAAAGTTTTGATTTGCCGGAACCATCAGACAATGCTGTCTCGTTGAAGACAGTTTGGGAGCATAATAAGCTGTATGTAAAACTTATAAAATCTCCTAATTATAAATTGCAACCGCAAACTCAATTAATAGCTCATGTCCGGGGAGTTCCCGTTTATATAGAGCCGTGGGACGATACGAAGGATCACCTTGCTTTTGAGAAAGATTTCTTTCCGGCAGGCATTGTCCATTTCTTGCTGATTGATGGAAACCGGAATATATTAAGTGAGCGACTTGTGTTCTCTTCACAAAGCAGCACTTTCGCTAAAACAAATATTGAATTAGATAAAGTGAGCTATCAAACACGAGACAAGATTAATCTGTCTATACATATTACCGATGAAAATAAAGTGCCGTTGTCTGGTAACTTTTCATTAGCAGTTGTGGATGCAAATGAAATGAATGTGGACACGACTTCTACTATCGTTTCTAGTCTATTGCTTTCGTCAGAACTCAAGGGATACATAGAATCTCCCATGAGCTATTTGCAAAAAGATAATAAGAAATCTGCAGCGGCATTGGATGTTTTATTGATGACCCAAGGTTGGCGCAGATATGATATACCCAATCTACTGAAAGAAAAATTGACTAAAGACTTGAAATACCCCGTCGAATTAAGTGAAGAGGTCTCAGGCAAGGCTGAAGGTATATTCTCTGCATTGAAAGATGGTAAAATTAGTCTGCTGGCGTTAAAGGACTCGGTGGTCATAGGTACTGTTTTGACCAAGCCGGATAGCGAAGGAAAATTTATTTTTAAGAATTTGGAATATAAAGAAGGAACAAGATATATCATTCAGGCTAATACGAAGAGTAAATCCAGAAAAGTTTTCTTGGAAATGGACAGTGTAGCTCATTTCCCTTCCTTGACTCCTCCGGTAATAATGGCGCGAGCAGAGCCTGTTATGAAAGATACGGTTTCGGTTACAACGAACAGGAAATATTCTGCATATGACGGGATGAAAATATATAATTTGAGTGAGGTGATGGTTACTGCTAAGCGAAAATCTTTCACACCAAATGAGTCTCCCTATTATTCAATTACATCAACTGCGGTTATAACTGATAAAGAAATAGAAGGTTGGCATCTTATATCGGTATATGATTTACTGCGCAGAATACCCGGTATTACTGTTAATCATGGCACAGAGGTTAGTTATCGTGGAAATACTCCTCTGCTGATTTTGGACAATGTCCCTATAGAGGGATTTGATTATGATATGTTGTTTGTAGAAGATATTCAGGATGTTTTTGTGACTCCAGGTCTTACAGCGGGAATTATGTGCGGCCCTCGAGGGAATGGTGGCGCATTAATTATTAATACGAAAAAGGGATTCGTACAAAAGAATACAATCAGCTCTAATATCAAAATTGTAAAAGCGTTCGGTTATCAACAACCGGTACAGTTTTATTCACCGGTTTATAGTACAGAACAGGAAAAAAAGAGTAGTAAACCCGACTACCGAACTACGATACATTGGAATCCCAATGTACAGGTTGACAGCACAGGAATAGTCAATTTGTCTTTTTATGCTGCTGATATTCCTACAAAATATAGTGTTGTACTAGAAGGAATTAGTAGCTTAGGGCATCTTATCCATGCTTCTCAACATGAAATAGTGATTGGATCAGAGAAATAAAAATAGTCCATTTATTTATTATTGGATTTCTGTAAACCCCCTCTTGCTGCACGATTGCATCGTGTGGCAATTAAAGGGTGCATTCTGATAAATCATGTACTTCTGACATTCAGAAGTATGGGAGATCTTAAACGATTAACCAGCAAAACAATCGGTCACTGCAATGAAGGATAATCCCCAACAATCCTGTTGAAGAAGGTATAGTTTATTCAGACCGGAAGATTATTTATAGTGTCGTGTGGCAGCAAGGGGAGATAGGCAGCAATAAAAATCAAATTCTATAATTTATCAAAACAGAATAATTAAAATCATTGAAAAATAAAAAATAATGAAAAGGCAATTAATTATTATCTCATCATTACTATTGTCAATTTTGGGATTTTCGCAAGGAATTGAATTTAAACACGGGACATGGAAAGAAGTGCTTGAAAAAGCACGGCAAATCAATAAACCCATCTTTTTAAATGTTTATAAATCGTCGAGTGTGCCCTGTAAACGAATGAATAATGAAGTCTTTCCATTGGCAGAAGTTGGCAATGTATATAATACAAACTTCATCTGTTATCAGTTAGATGTAGAAAAAGGTGAAGGAATTGAAATTGGCAAAAAGTATAATATAGATATGTATCCTACTTACCTGTTTATCGATAGAAATGAAAAATGTTTCTTCCGCGCAGCAGGAGTAAAAGAAGCAAAGGAATTTATTGCACTTTCAACCTCTGCATTATTTGCCATGAATGACACTATCCCGATTACAGTGTGGGAAAAGGAGTATATTGAAAAGAAAAATGATACGACATTCTTATTAGCATATATCAATAAACGCTCAAGACTTTCATTGTTTGTTGCAACGCTGTTTGATGAATATCTGAAACTTATCCCTGAAGAAGAACGTACTTCTGATGCCGTACTGGAAGTGTATAAAAAAGAGGTTCATTCGCTAAATGAACACACCTTTGCAGTTGAATATCTGCTAAAGAATAAAGCTAAATTCATTGGAAAACATAACAATTCCTTTAATGACTATCTTTATCAAACGGCCAATCATACGATATGGAATGACGTAAGATCAAAATCTAAAAATGACGAACTACTCGCTATAGCCGTTGAAGCATACGATCAATTGCCTAAAAATACTATTGGAGGACAAAGGGACGAAATTTATATAGATTATTATTTCTGGACAAGGGAAACCGAAAAGTACATGAAATACGCAACTAATTTTTGCAACAATTATCTTGTGAAGCTGTCTGCCGATTCGATAGATCAAACAGACCAAATGTTTGTGAAAAGGCTTACTGAACAATCTAATTCGATAACCTATTCAGAAGATATTTCCAAAAGTATAGAACAGGCAATAAGTAGTTCCAAACACATGACAAGAGATAGAATTGGCGATAAATTAAACAACTTTGCTTGGGAAGTATTCAAAAGAGTATCCGATACTGAAACATTAAAGGATGCTCTTCGTTGGTCGGGTCGCTCGCTGGAATTATCAATAAATGACCCACGGAGATTAGACACCTATGCTAATTTACTCCATAAGCTTGGACGAAAAGAAGAAGCTATCGCCAAGGAAGAGGAAGCTTTGCGCTATGCTGCTGAGAAAGACAGGAAAGGTTTTACAGAAACACTGTTGAAAATGAAGGCGGGTGAAAAAACATGGAAGGAGAACATCGATCCTATTGGGTCGGATGTGTTTTATATTCGATGACAACGGAGTAAAATTAGTGAATGCTTACTATGGTACAAGTTCTCGGAGCTTTGTAGCATACAGCTTTCCATATTGAATTGTTTTTAGTCGTCACAATTTTTCAACGTTAGCAATTACGCAATCTGAACAAAAAATCATATAACTATGAATAAACTTATTGTATCTATCTTATTTTCTATCATTAGTATTTCGATATATTGTCAAACTAATATTGCCTCCGTCAGGAACTACCTAAAAGGAAATTCGGTACAGGGGAAAAATTATATTGACACTGTCACCAATTTCATAATGGGGAATCCTGTTCCCATTTACGAATATGGAGCTCCACTAACATCGTGCGAAACAAACTTTGAGAATCTGTTTAAGAATTGGACTCCCGTTCATGTAACAAATGCTCATGAGTTCGAATTATACCATATGAATATATAATATGATCTAATTTGTATAATTGGATTTTTTTAATTACCTTTGGACTATAATATAAATACATACACATGGCACTACCCAAAGTTATAGTCATAAAAGAAACAGAAA
>Ga0302271_10003396_pt1 | contig 13487 bp, 9 predicted proteins | sample III_Bog_N1_1_FD_198767 | JGI IMG/M metagenome (GOLD analysis project Ga0302271, IMG submission 198767) | Peat permafrost microbial communities from Stordalen Mire near Abisko, Sweden - III_Bog_N1_1 | ecosystem: Environmental > Terrestrial > Soil > Wetlands > Peat | place: Sweden: Abisko... | reverse complement strand
ACTACGTCATACGCTATCCTCATGAGTTACTGTAGTACATACGTTTGCTCTTCCGATACCCCAACCCCAACCCCAACCCCAACCCCAACCCCAACCCCAACCCCAACCCCAACCCCAACCCCGTATTTTTTATCCATTTTCATCAAAAATAATTAAAAAGAAAAAGAAAATGAAGAATTTAACTCTAGGAGAAGATCAAATCAATGGAGCACTTAAATTAATTAATAACTTTCCACAAGAATAAAGAAAAGAATTCATTTGGATATTATGATTATCAAATTACAAAAGACTTTAGTTTATTCTTACTTTCTTCTAAGCTAAAATAGTGTATTGATTCTACACATCTGAGATAGTGATTGAAATAAATAGTGAAATGACTAACAAAAATACAAGAATAGAGAAACAGACAAAAATATTTTATTTATTTATTTAGAAAAGAAGCTATTTTAAGTCACAAAAGCTTATTACAAAGAATAATAATTTTCTTCAGCAGGCCTTCAGGAAGAAGCAACATTAGCTGAATCATTCTTTTCTTTGACATTCATTGCTGCTAATGAGCTAATAAATGTTTTTACTTTCATTTAAAACAACATAAATTGAGAAGATAGAGGAGGATTTAGTGTCTAACATGCTAAATCTTCTACAGAGATATTAGGAGCATCAGTAACCTTGTTGAGAAGCTTTTCAAGTAAGCTAGAGTAAAGGAGATTTTATTGTAACGTGTATTAAATCTCCAATATTTCTTCATCTTAACGCCTAGATTGCTTAAGACTTTTGGCTAGAGTCAGCCCTAGAGAAAGAAGATCTTCGAGAGAATGAGTTTAAGGGTTCAGCTTATCTTCTTCGTTATTATCATCTTGGTTTAGACTAGGATCAATGGCTAGTAGTATTTTAGCTAATATGGGGAAGTAATTTTTGTTTTTCATTTAGAGCACTTCAACTTTTATTGAAAGATCTTGTTAACCAAGTTTAGAGTAATGCAAATCATCTTCGAGTTATTATAACTCCATTTCTAGCCGTTCTTTCTCTTGGTTAATTCCCTTGATAATCTGTTGCTATTCCTTATTCTATCTCTTTTAATTCTCCAGAGCTTAGCATTAAGCTTTAGATTATTCAAGCTGGCTTTTGAGATAATTAACTTCTTCTGTTAGTTCTTTCAATTTCTACTGATTTTACACCGAAGCGAGTTCTTATTTGTTTTTATGTGTGTTTTCCAAAGTGCTAATGTATTCACGCTTCGACTGCAGTTCCTTACTTAATCTGTTCTCTCTCTCGTGATGTGCATCATCTTGTTTCTCCAATTATTTCCTCTTGCTTTCTAAATTTCCTTCCAACTACTCACATAACTATTTTTATTCTCGCATTTCTGATTCTAAGTGTTCGACATAGCCAGCATCGCTCTCCATTTTATCTTAAAGTGTACGCAATGTCTCAGCTTATTAATCATACTGCCTTTCACCTAGTTTGATTTCTTCTTCCATGGCTTTGATACGTTCCTCTAAATCTTGGATATCCTTTTGAGCTGATGCATTCTCTTTTTGCAGATTGTCAATTGACTTTTGCAGCTTCTTTTTCTCTGAATCCTAGATACTCATCTAATTCTTAAAAGATTCTCTTTCTTCAGAGTCTTTTTTCTTCTATTCCTCTCTCTCATTAGTTTCTTTCTGTCTTTAAATCTTTTTGTAGTTTTCAATGAGTTCTGCTTAATTTTTGATAGTTTCTGTTAATCCATTTATCTCTTGTTGAAGTTCCTTTTATTTTCTCGCCATTTCTTCTTTCTTTCTCTCAAACTCAGTCTCATTCAGTTTAATCTTTTCTTCTAAGTTTAACATTTATTCTTAGTGATTCTTCTTTTCCACTTCTAGTTTGTGTTAAACTGTTTGCATAGTTTAAGTTGTCTGTTTCAAAAGCTATTCGTCCTATTAAGTTACATTAGTTTTTCTTTCTTTAGCATCAATAAGTTATTTCTCTAATTATTCAATTTCTTCTTGCAACTACTTATTTATTTCACCTAATTCTCTAATATTACGTTCATAATTTGCTTATTGTAACTCACTTTCGCCCTATTACTAATCTCTAATTACTTTGCATTCTTCTTTAATTTATTCTATTTCTCTTTGGTTTTTTGTATTTATTTCTTCAATCAGCACTTTTGATTTCATTTATTTCTCTGCCATTTCAGCTATTACTTGTTCTAAATGGTGCTATTTTATGGCAGCTTATTCTATTTCTTGCATCTTCTAGTTAAGCTGTTGAGTAATTTCAGATAAACTTAACTCAAGTTTCTCCATTTTCTCACTCTATTTTGTATTCTCAGAATTATCTTAACTATCATTCACATTTATCTTCATTTGTCCTTTGACTTCAACTTCTCTTTTAGGCTTATTCGTTTCAATAAATACAAATTTCTCTTCGTAATTTTTCTCTTAGTCTTGGTTATTCGAGCGATTTAATTATTTCTTCTACTATTGTAGTTAACTTGTATTCTTGATGTGATATTCTAGCTATGCTTCTAAAGACGCCTTCTCGCTTTTTAACTATTCTTGAGTAACTGAAAGTATATCTGATTTTAACTAGAGTTCTCTGTTTTTATCTAATAGTTCTCTCTTTTTGTCTTATTCTGCTTGCTAACTTTCTTGCAAGAACTTAGATTCAGATGCAGTCTTATTCAGCTTGTCCAATACTGATTCATGCAGTTCTTTTTATTCCTTTAGACTTTGTAAAAGACGCACTGAATCAGCTTTTTTCTCTTCCAGTTGTCTTGCTGATCTGGATAGTTCTCTAGTCATTTCAGCCATCTCAAGGTCTTTTTCTGTTTCCTTAGCCTTACTTGTTGAATTCACTGCCTCTAATTCAATTGCAAGCTAGTTCTTTTCTTTCGATAAGACTATCATACTCTCCCTCAACTTAGCTATCTCCTCTCTTTAAGCCCTTTCTTTCTCTTACAGAACTGCACTCGAAGCAGTTAGATCTCTCAATTGATCTTCACATTTGACTTTATCTGCTCTCTCTTAGCTAATAGTCTTCTTTTATGCTTCGTTTTCTTAAATTAGATATTAGCTTCTCTTTTAGACAGCTAAGAGCTTAGCTTCTGATGTAATTAAGCCATCCTATAGTTATTTATTTTCTCTTATTGACTTTTCTAACTCTTCTTAGGCTTTGAGTAGTTCTTGATAATGAGTATCCCCTTGCTCTTCGACTAAATCTTGTTTAGCTTTTTTAGAATTATTTAAATTTTCAAGAGAACTCTTAAGCCTTTCTATTGTTTTCTCTTGCTAGCTTATCAGCTACTAGCTCTCTGTATCTCGTTCTCTAAGCTATTCTTTAAGATCAGTAGTCTCTTCTTCTAAAGCGAACATATTAATCTTTAGTTCTTTATTTTCATCTTCCATCTTTGTAATTCTCTCTGTGATCCTTTCATTTGCGCTCTACACTTTTTGAATCTGCATTTCTGTTTGCACTTTCTACTCTTTTAGTCCTAGATTCTCTCTAGAAAGTGATTCTTTTGTTGTATTTAACAATTGAATTCTCTGTTCTACCTTTACATTTTAGGCTTTGAATTCTCTTTACTATTAAGTAAGCTACTCTGCTTCCTTCTAAAGGATTCTATTTTTTTAAAGTAAATCATCATTCAATGCTTTAATATCTGCATTAGTTCTTCTTTCTCTTTGGATTTCTGATTCTAAAATATCTAATTGATTCTTAACCATACTACTTGAGTCTTTAAGATTTGTCTATTCAAGAGCATTTCTTCTTTCTAAATCAGCAGCCTTTTTGATCTTATCACTAGCTGTGCTGAGCTAATCTTCTAAACTAGCTATTCTAGCTAATTAATCATTCAGTCTCATATTCTAAAGTTCAGATTATCTCTCAACATCCTCAAGAGCACGGCGGGTATTGTCTGCAGCTGTCTCAGATTCAAGAAGACTTCTATGCAGTTTAAGGCATTCCTCTTCTTTTTGCAGAATGACTCTATTCATCTCTACCCTTTGAGCTTGTAAAAAAGCTCCTGTGTGAATATCCTTTGTTTGATTGCTATTTTTGTTCATGTCTTCTACAATACTTTGTAACTCAGCATTCGTTGAATACATACTATTAATTTAGTTATTGAGCATAGTCACCTCTTTTCTCAATTTGTCTCCAATCTCTCCAGCTTACAACAATTCATCCTCCATCATTAGAGTGGTATTTGTCAATTATTCGATTTAAACTTGCTTTTCTGCAAGGCTATCCTTTACTTTAGCCAATTATTGCTTTAACAATATCTCCTTTTCTTTAGACTAGGTGCGAGTGATTTCAAATTCTTCTTTTGTTTCATCTATCTATGCTTTAGCCTAGGAAGCTTCTTTCAATGCAATTGCGAGCTAATTCGTTATTGCTTTAAGCTCATTTACTAGTTCTTTCTCTCTTCTTTTGAGTTATTCTTCTGCTCTTGCTCCTCTTGCTTCTTCTAGTTATTTTTATCTTTCTTCTATCTTCTTTGCTTATTCTTTAATCAGTTCTTTAGCAGCCACAATCTCATCTTCTTATTATTAAATCTTATAGCTAGCTTTGAGACTCTCTAGCTTCATTGATTGAATAGCATTCCTTGCTTCTAAAAGTTCAGCTTTGCTTGACTGATATGCAGCTTCTTTGAGTTTAATAGTATTTTCAGCTTCAATCAATTCTGTTTTTATTCCTTCGATTTACTTTTTAGCTTTGCTGGTATCATTCATCAAATTCAACTGCACTTATTACCTTAATTCCTGAGTATTCAAAAGATCTTTCTAAGTTTTTGATAGAATTCTCTTAGTTTCAGCGCAGCTTGCATCTAACGCACTGATTCTCTCTTTGAGATCATCTTTATCTCTCCTCAATTCCGCAATGTCTTATTCATAATTGATAATCCTCGTCTTTAATGCAGTGATTCGTTCTTTGTCTTACTACTCCTAAGCAGATAACTGTTATCCTGCATTTTTTCTTAGAGATAACTCTTCTAATGCCTCTTGAGTTGCTAATTACTGTGCCTTCAGTGCTGCCTTCTTTTCAACCAGTTCTTCTTAGAGTTATTATACTTTTCTCTTCATTTCTTGAGAAATGCTCTCGAATTCTTGTTCTCTTCTTTCCTATTCAGCAAACTTCACTTTGAGCTTTGTCTGTGTTTCGATAATTGAACTTCTCAGTTCCTCCATGCTCTCTTTCTTTTGATTCCTCTAATTTCATAACAACGATCCTATTTATTGTTGTTGTCTGAAGAAAACTCAACATAATTAATTAGATTTCTTACTTGCAAATTCAATTCTGTATTAAGTTATTGAGTATCGAATAGCTGTTTCTCTAGCTGATCTCTTTGAGCATCACTTTCTTTTGCTTGCTGCTTTAATATTTGCAGCTACCTTTGCAGCACTTCTAATCTTTCTTGGACTTCATCTTATTCTTTTTCCTTTTCTTCCACTAGATTGTAAAGCTTTTGAATGCATTCCTTTCTATCTTAGCACTTTCGTTCTTATTTGAATAGCTATCTTTCTGCTTTGTCTGCTCGTTCTTTTAGTATTTGTAGCTCTTCTTCATATCTCTTTGCTAATTCAAAGTTCTATCTTGTATTCTCAGCAGGGTGATTGTTGTTCAGCATTTTACACTGTAGTTCATCATTTTCCTTTCGTAATGAATCAATTATCTACCCAACTTCAGACTCGTGTGCTCTTCCATTCATCAAAAGAGTTTAAGATGTTAAACTTCCAGCCTCTGATTCCTAAACAAGCAATCACAATTAATTTCTAAGTTATTTTCTTCCTGTAATCTTACCAAGTGCTTTATTGCCTTCTCCATGTTATCTAGATCTATCTAAAAGATATTCAGAGAGTAGAGTGCTTCATTTGATCTTTAGCTTTCAACTAACTTTTTCAATTTCAACGCAGATTAAATGAAATTTCTTGCAGATCCAGTGAAATAATCTATCTTTTTCTTCGCAATATCGCCTTTAAACTACTTTGAATTCTCCAATCCAAGTCTTTCCGTCTTTAAACTTGCTTTGCTTCCTCTTTGCGAAAATGATATTTCTCCAAGTAATCGAGGGCTCCTTTCACTACTCAATATTGTTCTAGGGCTTCTTTCACTGCTCAATATTGTTCGAGGACTTTCTTTGCTCATTAATCTTTGTAAATCTCTCTCTAATTCTCTTCTGCTACTGCAACTAGTGACAGCTAAATTAGCTGCACTACTTCTATGAGAGTTTTTGCCAGCTCCAAAAAATAATCTTTTGTTGCCTGTGCTATCGATAGAACAAGTAAAGGGATTTACGCCTGGCTTCCAGTTGATTCTGGTGAGAAGACTATTTGCACTATTAAGAACAGAATAAATCAACAAAGCAATCTCATAATTAGTTTAGACTTACTTCTTGAAAAGCGCTTTCGGGTCATCCATTTGAAACTTTGTTGGTGAAGCACCTTAGCTTCGAAACCCACTGAGTTCCCTAGATGTCAGTTGCATGAAAGATAGAAATCAAGAGAATCTTGAAAGATATTATGATTTATCTGTTCACCAACCTCTTCTTTGATTGTGATTAGCTGAACCAATTTCTGAAATCTCTTTGAAATTATTTGAGTAAATACACACCTCTTTATTGCTTCTGTTTAATAATTTCTAATTGAATTTCCAATATCATATGGTCAGTTGATTTGGAATACATTGTTATTATCAAAATATATCCATTTGATCTCATTCTTGCTTGAGAGTTATCAGATGTAGTTGTTTGGTTATTTCGGATTTGTGTAACTCTACCACATAATTTGAAGCTTCAGAAGTAATAAGGAGAAATCAATTAGTTTTTTCTTAAAACAAATAAGGTAAACTAAGCGATACTCCAAGTCAAAGAATATTACTTCAAATCATCAACTAATCTAACCAATATGAACAGTTAGGGATTCGATTCGGAGTTGCGCACATACTTTAATGATGTTAAAGCTGAGATCAAAAAGGAACACTCTAATTATATCTCTAAACATCCTGAACTGCGTGAAATTTTGAATGACTTCCTCTCGACTGTCATGCTCGAAAAGCCCAGTAATATTTACGACTATGCTCAGTAATACTTTTCGTACTATAACACTGAAAAAGACAAAGTGCTTATGAATCCACTTGTAATTTCAGGACCATCAGGTTCAGGCAAGGTAGTTGTTGTCTTTAATAATATGACTAATCATTGATAATTCCTTCATGAATCAGGGAACAATAATCAACATGATTTTGGAGAAATACCCTGAGTATTTTTAGAAATCTATCAGCTACACTACTAGGAATGCACAGCCAAACGAAACACATGGCGTTGAATACTTCTTTGTGTCCAAAGAAGAATTTGAAAAAGTAACTTTGAAAGCATATTTTAAAAAGTATTTAACTATTTAATTGGTGCGAATTCGTAGGAAATCTAAAAGTAGTGCTTTTTCGAGTATTCAACTTATGCTGGCCACTACTATGGAACACACAAAGGAAAACTAGATGCTATCATTCAGTCTTGCAAGGTACTATTATCAATTAAGCTAGCTGCTTGACTTACTCTTGATCTTAAAGGTAGCGATTATTGAAATGGATGTACAGGGAGCAATTGGAATCCACAAAGATCATCCAGATTGGAATTTCATCTTTCTGAATTCTGCTCTGGAAGAACTGGAGAAGAGAATGAAATCAAAATACTCTACGTAATAATAATTGTTATGTGTTTCTCTTAATTTATATAATGGCTCAATTGTTATGTTAGGTTATAAACTCTAAGCGAGTAAGAGATTGGAGAAAGACTCAAAATAGCTATCAAAGAAATAGATGAGAGTAGAAAAGCAGGATTCTTCTAGTTGATCATCAACGAAGATGTCGAAATCTGTTTGCAAGAATTCATTGATTTCCTCAAAGTTAAATATGACAATATTTCATTTTGATGTTATCTCTCTTGACTGTATCATTAGCTTCCTAATATTGATTCTGAGTCTATTCTTTGTTGAAAATATATGACTGCTTTAAAACTAAGGAGGAAAGTGCTTTTTCATCTTTAACATTGTTGTAATTCACCCTACATTTTAATAGATTTTTGAATATATATTCTTAAACTAGCAAGGTTCTTATGATTTTCCTTGTAAACTTAAACCCAATTAGACAGAATGGGAGAGCAATAAAAATAATTATTATAAATTGATTCACAACCAATAAACCTTATGCTGTGATAGCAAATACCATTTAGTTAGGTATTTAATTTGATTGATTTCGCTATTTCCGCCAAAAATTAAGTAATTATTTCAAAAGTTAGCAGTTAGCATAATAAAATGATAAAGCATCAGCAAAGATAGCAGCTAGGTATGCTTATTTTAGAGATAGGCAGGCAAGAAAAAAAGATGGAAGCTATCAGGTAGCTGCTTTGCGAATATTCTGCATTTGCTCCTTACACAGTTTTCACTCGTCTTGACACAAGACAAGTTAATACCTTGAGTCCATATGATTTTAATCATTTCTCAATTTCGAATAATTCCATTCTCAATCTTGCTGTCTGTCAGCAGTTCATTGAGCTTCATGCTAATAATAGAGACTTAGAGCTTTCCTTTCATGAGTATTCTTTTTAGTTAATGATCTTGAAATAACCATTTATGTTTTAATAGATTTCTCGATGCAGTTCTCCCTCAAGATAATCCGTAATTGCGATATGAGACTCTTCAAAGAGAATCAAGAGCTTTGTTACCTGAAGAGAGAATAAGCGATGAAATTGAATTTTCCCTACTCAAACTAATAGATTGGTAAAATAACTTTTACCTTCAAATCTATTTTTCTTAACAGACTGATTACCATAGGGAAACATAAGGAGAGACGAACATTAAACAGTAAAAATGTGCTTTCTTGAGCACTGAGATAAATGGATAAACACCAATTAGCTTTCTAACAGATTGCTTTTATGCAATTAATACCTCACAAAATGGGCTATTAACTGAATCAGATCTCTATGCATTCTTTAGAAATAATTATATTGAGATACTTCCTGATGAGATAAATGGCTTTTTCAGACGATCATAGCTCATTCTTTAATCTAATTTATCTGATAGTTTAACGTTGGAACAGTTCCTATTTATCCTTGATATCTAATCTAACTACCATCAAAGAATCAAATACTCTGCACCTTAACAATTTGGAAATGAAAAATAAATAAAAAAAGAACCAAGTAATCTTTAATCTAGTTTTAGTTTTGATAGCTTTGGAGACTAACCTACCAATCGCTCTAGATTATTTAGTCATGATTAAGCTTCTCTTTCAAGCATGAGTTTTACACCTAAAAAATATAAAAAAGGTGGAATGGCTTATGAAATACCTACAAAAGCTACTAAGAGCACAACTGGAAAGAATAGATCCTTCTCAAATTCATTTTCTTCTAATCAAAAATAACCAAATTTGATTAGAACTTAAAACTAAGATAATGGACATGCTAAAGCTAGATAGGAAATAGAAGAGTAAATTTTCATGAAAAAGAATGAACTTCATAACAATTCTTCACAATCATTTAAAAGAGATCTTAACTCTTAGCTTTAATCAGCAAAAAATACTAAACCAAGCAAACCTTTGACTTCAAATAACAAGTCTCCTTTAAAATAGTCATTTTCAAAAATATCTGTTTCTTCATTTAGAGCCATTGAAGGAAACGATGATCCTGAAAAGAAGCAGTCTCTCTTGTAATTCAAATAAGACATTAGAGGATAACTTGCAACCAACAAAGTTAGTTACTAAAGGTCATAGTCTCCCTAAAAGAAAGGATAAAGATCTACATAGTCCAGCCTTTAAAAAAATACTGCCAATGATAAACTTAAAGCAAATAAAGAGTAATAATAGTAGCTTTCTAATATAAAAAAAGTACCTTAAAATGTAGGATAAACCAAGGAATTAAGACAAAGAGTGAATTAGGAAGATAGTTCCACAAAATTATCTAGATCCTTTTTATCATTTGACACTTAGATAACTCCTTAGAAAAATAGATAGGAAAGCAAAGTCAAAACATCTCATAAGAAGCCTCTTCCTATTCAGAGTAGCTATGGAAAAACACTCCTTGATGAAAATCAAATCGATCCAAGTGAGAAGAAGAAATAACATACAAATATTAATAATAATAGTTCATAAAAAAAACAAGCACCTTAGAATCTCCGCTCTTCTATTTCTCATCTACTTTAAGAATATCTTGTAGCTCTAATTAGATGCAGTTAAAAGCTTGAAAAAGCCAAATAGCATGTGATTGAAATGCCTGATTTTAACTTATTTGATGCCTTTAAATTAATCGATAAGTCCGAATCAGGGATTATTACTGCCAAAAGCATTGAGACTTTTCTGAGAGAACAAAATATTGCTGTCTCAATGAATGAAACTATCTATTTTATCAAGAAATTTGATTCTCTCAAAAATGGAACTATTCGGTAAGTATTTGATTGAGGTTTATGCAATTTCACATTAATTTATTTTTTCCTTAGTTTTTCTGATTTAAGGGAAGCTATCCTACCGAGACAGGAAGGCTATCAAAGGACTATTGATAATAGGGCTGGCTCTGAAATTACACCAGTGACTCAGGTAAGTTATTAATTAATTATTTTGAATTGTTTTAATATGGTTTTTTTAGGCTTTTTGTAAAGAAACAAAACAGTTGTTTGCAAGACTGATAATCGAGCATATTTATGTTGAATATCAACTTGAAGTCATTAAATAATCAATGTCTTAAGAATAATCTTGGGACTTTGAAGAGGCATTCTATATTCTGAATCAGTCAGCTACTGGATTCATCAGTCTTGCTGAAGTAAATTAAAAAGAAATTTGAATTAAGTGATAACATTATTTTTTAGGTTGAATAGTTCCTACTCACTTAAGGTGTGTAGATAAGTTTATTAGAAGCAAGTGATATCATTGTTAGATTCGATAAAGATAAAGATAGTTCTATTTCTTTGATAGATTTCGTGACAGAATTACGGCCATCTTCTTTCATATGATTTAGCATCTTTGTGGTGTACGCTTTATTTGTAAATAGTTTTTTTTTGTTAGTATTTCCCCCAATTCTAAGAAGAATAGAATGTGTGTCAATTTCATTGTATAAAATAATAGATTATAAAATTTGTATTTTGAGATAAAGATTACTTCAAGATATTTTTTTGGCGAAAATATGGAAAATAAGCTTGATAGATAATCCATCATTAAACATATTATTATTGGAATTTGAAATATCTTTATTTTTTCAATTTCTGTAAAAAAAATAAACCTAACTCAAGTTTTTGGAGTCAGTTTGAGATTTTAGATGTCTCCCACCCAACTCTTTCTCTTTCAAGCTATAAGCTTCTCGCTCTTTTTTCTTACCCAACTGCTGTTAACTTAGCCTTTTCCAAATCTATCTATGTTCTTCTAATCTAATCTTTGTCAATCTTTCAATAGAAAATACATATGTATGGTCCTTTACTTGTTATTGAAAAGATTGTTTATTAATAACTTTCTAATTATTTTGCTTCTGAATGAACACAATAATCTTGTAAATATAAAAGAGTCCAATTTGCTATTGGCTATCAAATGTGGTAATATTTGGATAATTTCAATTAAATAGTCATGTATCTGTTGCATGGCCTTTATCAATATTATCTTATCTTTTCTAAAAATTGAGAAAAACAAGTGATTGACAGAAACTAAAAAAGTCTTCTTAGTAATTCATAAATATTTCTTAGAATCAAGCACTTAAAAGAATCAAAAATGAATTAATAGTTTTAGACATTAGACCGTGCTTAAGTACTTATGAAAGCTCTCATGTCAGCAAGCATATCTGAGGACTAAGGCTTTTTTGCAAAATATGTAAATCAAGTCTAAGAATATTTTCCTAGAGGTCCACCTTTTCTTAAAAAAAACGGACATCTTACTCTCATCGCCATTCAGGCTTTAATATGCTTGTTGAAGGAAAAGAAGATAATAAGCTCTCAGAAGTTTCGTAAATATTTCACTGTCAGCTAGAGTAACACAAGTGTTAACCGTCTCATCAGCCTAGTCACACACTCTTTTGCTCATGTCTCTTTGTCTCATTTATGTAAAATCAACAATCAATCTTCTAATCTTTAAATGTCCTTTGACTTATTTTTTTATTATTATTCAGTGGTGAATATCCTTCTCTTCTTTACTCCTAGCTAGCTGATCGCTCAAGCCTTTGGTACAAAGAGACTCTTTTTGATATATATTGCAGGAGCAATAGTTGGAGGAATTGCTGTTTATATCAATCAAAAAAATAGAAGAGATGATTCCTCATTTTGTGGCTCGAATGCTGGTTATGCAGCTTTAGCTGGATATTTGGCAATAGCAATGCCCCAAATTGAATTTAGTTTGTTGGGATGGAGGATACCAGTTTGGTTAAAAAGCTTAATAAGCGTTCTTTGCTGCATTTCTCAAAAAAGTAATAATCAGCAACGAAATAGTGGAAGTGTAGAATTTTAAGGATTCATGACAGGGGTAGTTATTTCGCTCATTCAAAGAGAAAATACATAAGAAAAAGAAATATTTTAGAGTAAAAATGTTTATATTAGTACTTTATGAAAACAATTAAGCTAAATTTCACAAAAAATAGTTAAAATCTAAATTGTTTTATTTAGAAATAAACAGTTGTTTTGGTCAACAAACAATAAAAATGGAAGCAATTGCTGAAAATTATGTATTATTTAGCAACAAATCATCAATATATCTTAAATAAATACCTAATTAAACAGGGTAATGCCTTAATCTTGATTAGAGATCAAAAACAATTGGAAGAAGCGAAACAAACATATTTCCTCATGATTTCATTAGATTTTCATTTGGTTTTATTACTAGGTTAGCTATTATTAATGGATTGTCAATAGTTCAATAAAGAAACTATCAAATTGAATTGAGAATCATAATAAATATTTTTTTTGGTTTGATAGATTCTCATAAGATTAGGTTTTTGAAGTTAATTACGGTTGCAGTACTTTATAAATGAAACATGGACAGGTAATTGCTTCTTTTGGACTTGAGCTTGCATATAAAAGAGAGTATGATTTTCATAGAAATAATATTATTTTAAAATTTAAGAGAATGCAGATATTTAGAACAAGATGATTAAAATAACAAGCAGAGTATCAATGGATATTATTTCTATTTTCTTGTCTCTTCAATTGAACCTATTCTTTTTTTATTTGCTTTGCAGTAGTGGAAAGGATTTTAAGGAGGATAAAATAAGAAACGAAAATAAAATATGAAAGGAAATAATTAATGAAAGTTAAGATCTATCAAATCAGACTTTAGTGGCGAGGAGCTATATTTAACTAAAAAAGAAAAAGGTTAATTACTTGAAACAAAAGCACTTCGAAATGGCTAAATTGTAAGATTTTTCTTTTAGGTTCTCATCTGATTCTTTATCAAAAACAGCCTCAAATACGGTAGAGTTGTCATCATCCTTTAGGGAAGATTCGCAGGCAAGAAGGCTGTCCTCGTCAAGACTTCTGAAGAAGGAAATA
>Ga0302271_10003394_pt1 | contig 13491 bp, 5 predicted proteins | sample III_Bog_N1_1_FD_198767 | JGI IMG/M metagenome (GOLD analysis project Ga0302271, IMG submission 198767) | Peat permafrost microbial communities from Stordalen Mire near Abisko, Sweden - III_Bog_N1_1 | ecosystem: Environmental > Terrestrial > Soil > Wetlands > Peat | place: Sweden: Abisko... | reverse complement strand
CCACCACCAAGCTCATAGCTACTCATGAGTTCCTTTCGATTCGCATTAGTTCTTCTGGCGTACTGGTAATCGATTCCCACAGTTGAGATGTATCTATCATCACCTTGGGTCTGATTCTTCAAAAGGTTGATAAATGCTGTTTTTCCCGATCCCTTTTCACCACAGACAATCAGTGTCTTCTACAGATTCTTATTGAACCCTTATTTGAGTTGATTCTCCTCTGCAAGTGTCCAAAGATCAACAGTTGCATGATGAGGTTCTTGTTACATCTCCTAAGCATCTTGCATTGCTTCGTTGTTGTAATTATCCATGTTTTTGTACTATGATTCAAAAAAATACTTGTTTTTTAGGCTATTGTTTTAAGATAATTGTTATGATTTGTAACAGCAGAAATAGAGTTTATTCTTCTTCTTCTTCTTTTAAAAAAACAAAAAAAACAAAAAGACTTCCATCCTCTCTTGAAACGTTTTCCTTGAGGAATCATTTAATAAAGAAGCAAGAGACACACTGAATTTCAGGAGTCATTGCTGAGTGTTAATTATCAAAAATGGTTTAAAATGTTATTTAAGGACATATTTTTTTCTTTCTTTCTTTTTTAAAATGAAATTTGGGAGATTGAAACTCACGCATATCTTTAAGTGTTGAGTTTAGAAAATAAATGCAAAAAGTAAAACCAAACATATGAATGGAAACACAGATAGCTAGTATCTTCCTTTTACTGCAAGAACCTTTATGGGTATTTCCAATAAGGTTTATCTTCCCCTTGATCAGTGGAAGAAGTAAAGGTTGTCTTCGACGTTCTATTTTCATAGAAAAAGTTAAACAAAATATCTCTGAATAATAACATAGTTTACGAATTCCTTGAAGACATCAGCGTATCTGCCATCGTGATTAATGGAGGTGTAGATCATATGAGCGTAATATCCGATTTCTTCTCTGACCTTGTTCTACCAGTCAGGGTACTCCTTGAGATCATTGATGAGCTTGATGTATTTGTGGATTGAGTTCACAATTTCATCTTCCAAGATTCTGTTGGTATACTATAAAGGAAAAAAGGGATCAAGAGATTAGAGGAATGTTTGAAAACACACATACACACAGCAGAACTGAACAGTTCAAGATTATTGTGGAGTTAAGATGAATTATTGGATTTTTTTGAAATTCAAAAAAGGGTAAAAGAAAAAAGCAATCCTCTCATAGGATAAATGGGGGGGGGATATTTCTTGATGTTTTTGACCCTATCTGAGAAAGCAAAGAGGAATTTACCTCAGTTCTGTTGTGGAAGTTAGAAGTAGCGACATCTCTGGAGAATTCCAAGTAGATGGTCTTCAGTTCCCAGTAGAATTCGTGAAGGTTCTTGATGAACTCGTTGTATTCTTCGAAAGTAGCCAATTGTTGCTTAGCTTCGTTGTACTTAGCGAGCTCGGCCTTTCCGAACAAAGCAGGGTTGATGGACCATTTCTTTGCGAGTTGACTGTAGAACACCAATTCCTAATAATTTCAAGAAATACAATAACGAAAATAAGAAAAAGCTTTTTTGTAAGAATTTTTCAAAAAATGAATTATGCTGTATGTTGTGATAAATGTCTGCCGTTGAGCTTTCGGGAAAGTTAGCTGGGATTCAATTGGATATTTGCTGGATGAAACAGACTTATTTAGCTTATTTATGTTGAATATAATTACATTGTATTTGGAGGGATCAATGAGGATGAAGTGCTCATCAGGATTTTCAATGTTAGCCTTAGCGAGTTGAGCCATCACTCTTGGAGCATAGACTATGAAAAAATCAAGGAATAAATATCAAAAACAACAGTAAATCCCATAAGATAGGATGGTCTAAATGCAATTTTATAAATTCCTTCCAACACAACTAAACAAACATAACAAGACAATGACTTACAGGAGAGTCCAATCACTCTGGACTTGAGGAAGGTGTTCTTAAAGACGGAAAGAAAAGACATCCCTTTGTTTTTTGTTATTAATCTCTAACTTGTTTTAATTCTGTTGTTTTAATTTTATTTTGATGAATAGATCCTGATTTCTTGATTTTTCCCTGCGACTTTTTTGTGTGTGTAATTTCTTTAGAAGAAAGGGATTAGTACATTCCTCTTTATTTATTTCATGTGACCGATTATGAAGGAGTTTATTATTGATTTATGATGGCAGTCAAATTATTTATTATTATCATTCCTCCATTAATAAGAATTGATATTTTACTTTTTGATTTTTTTTCCCCCTTCAAATGCAAGTACTCAATAAAACGTGATTGCAAAGGTGTAGCCTTTTAAAAAAGTAAAAATAAGTTGGGGATACTAATAACTTGTGGTGATACAATGAACCCACTAGTATACACATTATTCTCATAATTTCTCTTGACTATTCGAAAATTACTCTTTACATTTCAAAACAATTGATTTTAACTATGCACATTATAAAAAATATTGTCTTTTTTTCTTCATTTCCTTCTGTTATGATGTATCTTTCTTCTTGTTCACTTGCCTTTCTTTTGGATATTGCTTGCAGCTTGGAGATAAGAAGTACTTAATATTTTCTATGTGATATACTTATCGATTATCATCAGAACAGGGATTCCTAACAGGAACAGCAAAGATCCAAAGATCCCAAGTCCTCTCTGGAATCCATAAACATCTCTGTTGAAGAGAAGCTTCTAGCAAAGCATCAACAAAGCATAGCATACCATAAACACAGTATAATCTCTGATCCTGCTACTGGAACTAGCTCTTTTATTTGCCAAGAAGATTTCGATTAGCAGCAGAATCAAATTTCCTCCATGGATGAACATCGTGTAATTCGCTCCAAGCTCATCAGGAGTGTGCTTCCCATGAACTAATCTAACATCAATTGATCGCAGAATCCAGTAGGAAACAGACACTAAAATGCCAAGGCTCACTATGAATTAATAAGTGTTAAATGTATTGTTGGTGGTGCTGTTATTTACTTTATTTTCCAATTTGTTTGAATTAATCTATTTGAACTCCCTCACCAATGAAACTACATGGTACAAAAACACTAACAAATGGTTGATGTTGGTTAAGAATAGCATTTGCTTCCACACTGCATAGACCGTGATGCCATGCCCAAACCAGACATTCAGCATAATCATGTGGTAGAGGTAATAACCATTTAGTGCTACTCCGGTGAGTTAGAGTATCCACCAGAGAAAATGTGGATTTCTTTTGAAAGATGAAGTAGGTTCAACCATCTTTATGAATTGTTTTTTGTGTTTCGAGGAAAATCAGGGAGGCTATGGTGAATTTTATTAGCAGGAGTGTGTTATTTCTTAATTGTTTTCTTCTTAATAATATGTTTCAATTTCTCTCTTCCTTTCTATTTTTCTTATTTTTCAGTATTATCCAAAAAATAGACAGAAATTAGCATAAACAGTCTATAGTTATTTCTTTACTACACGTACACAATAAGTCCATTGAATCACACAAAGAATGTTCTCTTTTTCCTTTTGAATTCTATTCCAGCATTTTTTATTATTTTTTTTCTAATGATCAACTTATCTCAAAGAACGTGGTGATTTTTGATATTCTGATGATGGTGTGTTCTTTGGTATTTTAAAAATCAAAGTCTCAGAAAATGGCATTATCTTTTTTCCCTAAAAAATGAACCATCTCTTTTGTCAACAAATCATGCATTTATTAAATGATTTCAATTTAATTTTGAATACAAATCGATTTAGTTATTTTCATAAATATTAGTATTCACAATGATATGAAAGGTCATAGAAGCAACTTAGAGAAAACAAAGATAATCGAGGGTTCTTATTTTTATTTTATTTACTCAGAACATTTCCTCTCTTCCTCTCCTTTTTCTCCCTCTCAATTTATATTTCTTGATCTTTTTTTATCTTGAACTATTAGGATTTAATCTAACAATTATTTCTTTGCTTCTTCTTAATTATAATTTGAGTTAACTACTATTAGTTTATGTGAAATCGAAAGATCTTTGGGAAAAATAATTCGATAAAGAAAAATCACATTTATTAAGCTTTTCAAAGAAAAAAAAGAAAGATACAATATTAACTACAAAACAACAACAACCAATGATAGGTACCAATAATACAGGATACTCTGAGAACCCTAGATTTAGCTCTAGACGTCTCCCTTCTTAATCTGAGAATCTCTACTAGTCTGCATAGCCATTTAAACAATAACAACAATCATAACAGCAATAGCAGCTACCAAGTCAAGCTCCTAAAGAAATAGCAACAACCTCAAAAGACAATGAATCAGCATAATAAGATATCCTCAAGAAGAAGATCTCAGCATTAGAAGCCTAACTGAAGGAATCAGAATCCAAGCAACAACAGGCACTAGCAGATCTTACCCAATAGCAACAAAAGAATTACAAAGAGTCTTCATACAACATCGACTAGATGAAAAGTGATGTGGAGAAATATAAAAAACTCAAAGAAGACGCTGAAGCTGCATCGGCTAAGAAATCCAAAGAACTTCAAGAATAGCAAACAAAAAATGAGCACTTGCACTTCTATTTGCAAAGGAACGCGCATTAGTTTCAACTCGCTGAAGATCGTAAGCGAAAAAGGATTTGGAAATTCGGAAGAAGAGAATATTTTATTGTGTTTTTTGTTTTCTTTAGAGTTGCGTAAAGAGCTTGAACTCAAGCATGAACAGATCAATGGATTACAGAGACAATCATAACTTATGACTCCTAGTAGAACATTAGAAAAAAATGAGAATGAAAGGATGCTGAAGTAAGAGATCCAAGAATTAGGATAAAGATTGACTAATCAGGATGTTGCCGCGGGGAATCAAAAGAAGGAGCTACAATAGATCATTTTGAACTTACAAGAGCAGATCAAAGCAAGTAAGAGTATTTGTTATCATGTGAAATTTTTTATTTATATGATAATAACCTATTTAGAACAGCAGGAATGTGATTAGTTGGTGATGAAGATCAACAAGAACACTCACACGGATTCAGCAGTGGAAGAATTGAAGTTTAAGAATGAATAACTCCTCAACTAAAAAGCTACAGAAATAGAGTCATTGAAGAAACAATTATCTGAAAAAATCAAAACAGTTGAGGAGAAAACAAAAGAAATTGAAACATTACGATAAACTGATGGTGTAGTGATAGCATAGCTGAAGTAACAAAATGACGTATTGAGGGCTTAAGTAGATGAGCTTGGTATGTAAATCGATCAATAATAGAAGAAGAAAGCAGCGAATAGATCGATCAATAACAGTATAAGTTAATTAGAGATCCAGCCATAGCAGCAACTGCTCGATAAAATCAGTTTTATGTAAGATATTTTATGAAGGGGGGATTTCATAGAGGAATTTAAGAATTAAAGGGTAGACATAAGCATGTTTTCTTAACTTTCCTTCATTTTTTACTGATTATTTTTTATTGTATTATTTAGGGAAGCGAAGAACAAGTGTCTAACTTCTGTTATCGTGGAGCTGGAATCGAAATTAGCAAGACACGGAGAATCACCTTCAAAGCAGTTGGGATTATCTTCAAACATGCCTAATGATGTCTACCAAAGCAGCAATAAGAAGGATAACAGTGGCTAAAAGAATTATTCAAATAATGGTGGAGATTTAATCAGTGGAAATCAAGGGTTTGTACAAAGTAGTGTGTTTAATAATAATAGTAATAATCAAAATCAGGTGGACATGGCAAGAGGTACAATTATTATGATTTGCTAATGATGGTTTTTATGATATTTGATTTAAGGGAGTTGTTGGTTTTTGTCTGAAAATGCTTATTTTGTGTTTTTAAAGGAGGATTAGGAGGAGTCTAAACTACAAGGTCATAATAGTAGCCATTTCTGATGATCAATAAAGACAATAACAATATCAGTAGCAGCTTCACTAACAATACTAATGGACTCGATGGATAGCTATTCTCTACTGATAGATAGCCAAATCAAAACCAGCAGAATCGATCTTCAAATAGTAAGCAAATTGTTTAGCTTTCCCAAAAAATATTTCTTTTTTATTTCTTACCCTCTTATCATCAGATGGGTATCTCTCATTCATTTTTTGTTTAATTGTTAGACTTCTTGCCTGTCACCCAGCCATAAAGATTCACAAATAACAGTAGCACTGGTTATTAGCCTTACCAATATAATGTTTCATAAATTTCTTCTTAATGATCCTGTTTTTAAAACTAAAATATTCGATGATTTTATTAGGTTTAAAAGAATAAAAGACTATGTTTATGTCTGTCTTAGGAAGGTTAAAAGTTAAGAAAAGTGTTGAAAACAATATCCTTTCAAATTCCTCATTCATCACAATTATTTAAAAAAAGAAACAATTTTTATTTTTCAACAATATTTTTTTTTTCTCACTCACAAGTACTACGTATTTTCCCTTATAGTTCCTGAAATTCAATGACCTTATCTCCAAATAATGCCTCTCTTTATCTTTTTTTGTTCTTCACATATTTTCTAATATCAACGCAGATTTTGCTAACTTTTCTGCATGATGATTTTCAACTTTATGAATTATTTGATATTCAATCTGACTAAAACCTCCTAGAATAGCTTTGGCTAACAAAAAAAATGGCTTAAGTTAAGCTGTCCTCAGCTAATATATCCCTGTGAGATGTTTCACAATAACATCTGAATCAGACGCTATCTTAATCGAGTGTACATCCAATTACCTTACTGTTCGTAAAGCAAAAATCAATCCAAGATACTCCGCTTAATTTGCCGTTGTAACATGTACATCCAATGCGTACTCCAAGAGAATCTCATTAGATTAAGAATCTTTCAATACAAAAGCAGACGCAGAACATTGTTTCTAGCAGATTCCATCGAATTCAATAGTTATCTAAGGTAGATCAGATATTTATTGTTTAGCTTCTTCAAACTGCTGTGCTGTCAATTCAAGATATTAATTGTAGATTTACTAGCAAGTTGGTTCTTTTAGGAGGTCATTCAAAGATGAAGGACTAGAGGAAACAGCTTGATTTGGTGTAGGAGGGAAGAGAATATGGGGATCTCTTGATGACGAGGGATGACCAGATGAAGGAACATCGATAAGAACTGGATTTACAGAATCAATACTTTGATTAGCTAACATCGAGGAAAACGAGAAATTATTAAGATTATGGAAGTTTTTTAAAGACAAGAAAGATTAGTCTAATAGAGAGAAGCTCTTCTATGCCTCGTTGTGGCTATCATTGAGTATGCTGTAAAAATCAATGGTTGCTCCTGTTGCTGGCGTGTTTGTAGGTGCTGCCACTTTTGTGGGTGTTTTATTTAAATGTTATAGTTCTTGCTTTTCTGCATAATGGTTCTCCTAATTCTGAAGATGCTTTGGGGAGGGAGATTCTGAAGATAGTAATTCATCGAAACTGTCATTTTCATTGCTGTTTTCGTTGGGATTCTCAGCTTAAGGATGGTCTTTCTGATCTTCTTTTCCTTCATTCTCAGGATCGATTTCTTCTTGTTCGTGTTCAACTTCTTCTTCCATTTTATCTTGTTTTTCATTGGAAAGAGAATTATCTTAGCATGCTTGTTACCTTAGAAACTAGTTCAATAGTAGTTATTATTACTATTGCTATTATATCTACCCTAGCATCGCAGGCATTTATGGATTTCTTCCGTATCCAAAAATATTAGCTTACTGTGAGATAATATCTTAGAGATCATGCTTAGCTGTTGATTTCGAAGTGGTTCTTATTTTGACCTTGAGGATCTTAGCTAATTCTCTTTGCAGCTAGCAGAGCTTAGCACAAAGCGATGACTGCTTGATGTGCTTAATTGAGTGAGTGGAAAGGAATTCACTGACTGCTTTGACACGAAGGAGATATTCACTCACGCGATTGTGAGATACTTTTTTGTTCAATCGATTACATAATTTGATGCCTTCTCTCTTGTAGTATTGTTCAATGAGGTAGTTTTCATGAGCATTTAAATCATCAGATTAGACAGATTTTACATTAGTATTATCATTTCCCTTTGATAAAGATAAAATCTACTCTTAATTCCTATGGTGGATATTGTTGTTTAAGCTCTCAACATAACTCTCTTTATTCTAACTATTCCTTGGATACCCTTATCCCTCAACTTCACGATTCATGATTTCTTCTTCAGAATCATTTCCATCAAAATCCTACTCCCCTAAATCCTGTTTTTCCATTCCGATACTTGTTAAAAAGTTCATTTTAGCCTCTTCAACAGTTGACACCAAAGTAGTCTTAATCGATTCCAAATTAGCTAAGATAATCCTCACCGCTTTGATCTCTGCACTTTGATTGATGATTTCTTTAGCAAGTTTCAAGTTTCCACACCATTTCGGAAGCCAAGATTCGTCCATTTATTTATCCATGGATTCTTTGGTTATTTTGATGGTTTTTGTGACTTCAACATTTTGAGATTTGATTGTTGATACTTTTTTAAATATTTCTTTCTACTCTTTGTAACTCTTTTCTTGTTTTTCTTGTTCTATCTAATTTGATTGAGTAGAGTTTAATAGATAATTTACATTTTGTTCTTCTTTCGATTTCCCATCGAATTAGTATTTTCCAGTTAACTATTCACCAATGATTTACTAGTTTTATACCTATTTCTGTGATAAAATTGCAAGATTATTTGCTTCTTCTTAGTCAAACAATGGCTTTTATTAGCTACTATTCTGGCTAAGTTTATTAATGTTATTGCTAGAGCGATTTGTTTTTGATTAGCTAAACTAAATCGGAGTTTAGATTAGCTCTGGTTGTATCCCTTAGATCACAGGAGTTTTAGCTTGATTTTGACTACCTTAGTCCGTAGTCTGTGTTAAGCCATCAATGTTTCCTGGGAGCACTCTCTTACCATAGTCCTTCTATATTTTATACGAACTTCTTGAAATTTTAGGAATTTCACGTTTAAAAACTTATTTCTTATTATTATTCCAAAGTAATTTCAAAGTTCCTTCTTCTTAGATCCTTTCTCCTGTAGCTGCCATATTGCTCTAGCAATAGTCTTCTTCTGCTTTTTCTTCTTAGTTTTATTAAATCATCTACATTTTACTCAGATTTCTACTTTGACTTACAGCTTAAGCTGATATTGGAAATACCTTATTAATCATACCCAAATTTTAATTATTAATCTTATTCTGTGTTCCTTGCTTCTTACCTGCAGTTATCTTCATTGCAGTATGCTTGATTTAGTTATTATTAAGATTCACTGTCTTATCAATATTATTGCCTGTACTACCATTACTACTATGTCTTACATTCTTCTGAGTTATTGCTGTTATGAGGCAAGATTCATCTCCATCTTCACCTCCTTCTCTTTGATTTGTTTATATTTTCTTAATACTCCTTGAATACCTATTCTACGCTCCAGTGGGTTCCTCTGAACTATCATCAATCTAGGAAAGAAGATCATCTTCATCAGAATCAGATGGCATTTTAGTCAAGAAATCATTTGATATTTTCTTTATCGATTTTTTCTCATTTTCCTTAGATAACTACTCTCTCACCTGAACACATCCTTCTTATTCTTATTTCTCAAGATCTTTAGGATCAATGGCAAGACAATTATGTTTCCGAGCACATTTAGCACAGATTTCTCTTGTTTGTTTGCAATTCGGATCCAAACAAGCGAACAGAATAGGCAATTTATGCTGCTGACATTTTTTGTTTTACATGGATTCCAAGAGGTGTTGTAGTTATTGTTGTTTCAATGGGTAATATCCTTCCTAACAAATTGTTTTTTAAAGTTATTAAAATACTATTCTTTCTCCTTTTTCTAACTTTTTAATGTTTTTTATTGTTTTTGATCAATTTATTTTAGGAATCTTGCATTATTTTGCTTTCTTTTTTTCCTGATAACTTTTTCTGTTGGCATCTAAAGTTCCAAAAAAATCATATTTCTATCAAAACCGCTCCAATTTCTACCCTCTTTCCTCAGAAAATAATAAACGATTATTTGTTTCTTTTGTTTTAATATTTTTGGAGGGGAGGGGAAGAAGATTTTTGATAAAAAAATTAATTGATTTTTCGCCTAAAAATACCCATTACAAAAATATCCAGTTTTGATTAATTCTGGGATATCAAATCAAAAAAGAGAGCTACCCAAAATCCAAAATGTGTCTTTCTTGTCTGAAAAACAACACTTTCAAATGAACTGTGATTGAAATTTAAGAATCTGCTAATAAATCACATTTTTTAAATAATATTATTTGATTTGAAACAAAAATACAAAAGATAGAAGAAAGACATTTTATAAATTTATCATCAGAAAATAATGAAATAATAGCTTTCTTCTTCTCCCTCTGTTCACATATTGTCGTCAAATGAATCTACAATCTCCATCTTTGTGATTCTCGTTTTATCACCTTAATAATACATTGAAACATACAATCGATAGTCGACTTTAGGATCTATTTTATTAGGGTTATCCAGTTCTACAATGGAAGAATAGGTTGGAAGGCTCGCAAGTCTGACTATCTTTTAATTTAGATGTATTCTCATCTCGAAACTATATTTTCCTGATTTCTTGCCTTACGATTGCATCGACCTACCCTTAATTTATTTCGATATTCCATAGCCATTTTTTAAATGGTAATAAGTCATTCCATGTTAAGAGGCATATAATTCATCTTTTTCTTAATCTCTTACTAATCCGAACAAAAAAGTATTGGGATTATTTCCTTGTGCAGTTTCTATTTCGATGTGAAAGACATATTTCTCCAGAGGATTGAGGATAGGATCCAGAAAAGCATAATTCCAAGTTGAATTGAGATTTTCATTTCTCTGAATCTCATAAGTAGAATCATGCAATTTAGTTATTTCCATCCATTGAGAAGTATTTAAGGTGGATTTAATCCACTTAAAGCTTTGCAATTATTCATTTTCACTTTGAAAAAACTTAACATTCTAGATTTTATTTATGATTTTCTTAGCAATTTTCTTTGGACCTTCAAATGAAAGCCTAAATTAAGCGATTTGGTCAATACAGTTTTGAATTCTCTATTGAAAAGCTTATGCATTCTTGCATTTGCCTATAATAAAGCTGGTTAGATCTTTTTCAGCTGTTATTTTATCAGATACAATTAGCTATTTAAGCTTCTCTATTTCAGCAAACTCAAAATAATCATCCAATATGGCTTGATTTTTAGCCTCAAATTAAATAAAACCTTCTTTTGCTTTCTTTTGAGTCTCTCTGATTGCGGCCTCAACGTCTGTCCTAAGATTATGAAAATAACTGTCAATTTCATCTAAGCCTTGCTTCTGATTGATATTCAAGAGTTCAGTGAATATTCCAGGATCATTCAAAGGAGGATAACCCTCAATAACTTCATCATCCTTCGCTTATAAGATACAATTCATCGAAAACATGCTTGAGAGAGGATAAGAGCTTTTCTTCATACAGTTAAAGCATAAGACTCTGTCTTTCGCATACTCATCTAGATTAATTATCTGACAATCCAAATTAGGATGTTCTCTGCATTTCCAGATCAATTCCTTTTTCAGAATAGCTTTGTTTTCTTCCATCTTTTGATATCTGTTGAGCTTTCAGTTTTTTTATTAATCTCTGAAATTGTTTATTATTATTTATTTTTATATTTTTGTTTGGTTTTGAAAGCAAAAGGAATAAAATCTACAATAAATTATTTATTAAAGAATAATAATCTGAAATCATTTTTCACTTCAAAAAAAAATCAATTCCCTCTGTCTTTTCATTATTTTCTTAATGACAGTTTCAATCACCACGACTTCTCATAATTAAAGATAAAATAGCATTCTTTATACTTTTTGTTAAATACTTGATGTATCTGACCAATAATATTAAGATTATTATTTTTCTAATTATTGTATCTAAATATTCTTGATTTGTTCGTTAACTTTTAAACTTTACAAATTATTATAAAAACAAGAATAATTATTCAAATTAATAAGAGATTCAATACACAAAACTGAACAAAAAGAAACCTAATCTCGAAACATAAAAGCAAACCTAATTTTTATGCTGATTCTCTAAGGAACTTCATCCTGTCTCAGGTTTCTCTTGGTTTGTTATGACAACATCAAAAAAAAGACAGAAATTTTAATAATTTCAAAAAATATCACAAACAAATAAAATATCCTCCCCCCAAAATAGCAAAAAGTGAAGTCCTAATTTCTAAAACAATATCTTGGTTTGGTTATTATACTATTAATAACATATCATCTCCAAGAAAGTGGAGGATTCTAGGGAAACTAACCACATAACTAAGTCTCCATTTCTTTTTGATGAGTGACCAGCTATGTGCTTGTCTAGGAAGATTAAGCAAAAGCATGCGGATTTAGATTTTAGCCCTACCGCTAGCTGTAGCCTTCGAACTTATCTATCAAATCTTCAAATTTTGCTTGCTCTTGACTGACAATCTGCTTGAGGAGCTGTCATGTTCAGAATTGAAATCAAAGGTGTATAATAATGACTGCTCGAGACTGTTTCATATGGCTCATAGTATTTTAGGTGATACTTAAAATCCTCCAAGGTTTGGGTACGCTTTGATTGTAAGTATCGTAGCTGTGGACACACTGATAATAGTGCACTTATCACTCAATGTATTGCATCCCCCGTATCATTAAGCAATGCATACAACTTTTAAATTAGTGCACACAATATTCCGTTATGTTCCTTCTCTATTTAATCATGTGTTAATAATCCCTATCCTAGTTATTTCTGTTCGCTTTTCAAGCACTAACGTTTACCTTTCGGTCATCTCCTTCGTGCTCACACTCATAATCAGTAACTTTAAATTAAACAATTGCTTTTTTGTGTTCTCTACACAAATTATGTCAGAACAAAAAATTCAGATAAATTATTTAAATCTTGAGCAAATCCCCCCATATTATCCTCCGCTAGTAATAAACTCATATCCCAAGAATTTTTAGCTTATTTATCTACTTCTTTCTACTTTTTTTGATCTAAAAATTATGCTAACATTCATTAGCTCAGTTTTCTGTAATCTTAGAATTCAAATCTTTATTTATATATTTTTAATCCATTATGTTTCTAATAAGCCTTTGAGAGAAGGTATTCCACTAATTGAACAGATATTGGACTTTCTCACAACTTAACTTTATTAAGTTTCTCGTTTTCTCATACCAACCTAAACAACCAAGCAAACTTTGGAATAATAAATTGACAAACACCCAAATCTTTTATCTGGGAGTTTTAATTAAATTTTTATTAAAATATGTCTCTCTTCCCATCACTGGATTTACTCTTATTATTGAATTTTTTGAATTTTTGACTTGATTTCTTCTAACACTTATCCCTTATCTCTGGGGAAACGAGCCAATCAATCACATCCCCCCCCTCCCCCATCATAACAAACTATTACCTTCTTTATCTTATCTTTGTTTCTTTTTATTTTAATCAAACAGGTTACTTGTGCTGCCAGAATTGTTATGAGTACACTTTTAACTCGCGTAACAAAATGGCAAGGCGATATTCGCACTTCCAATTCTATCTGATAACTCTCGAGGCAATCGATTGCATTCTAT
>Ga0302271_10003392_pt1 | contig 13495 bp, 9 predicted proteins | sample III_Bog_N1_1_FD_198767 | JGI IMG/M metagenome (GOLD analysis project Ga0302271, IMG submission 198767) | Peat permafrost microbial communities from Stordalen Mire near Abisko, Sweden - III_Bog_N1_1 | ecosystem: Environmental > Terrestrial > Soil > Wetlands > Peat | place: Sweden: Abisko... | reverse complement strand
AATCCTACTCAACATCAACCTATATAATTCATAAACAGCACAATGGAACAACCTTTAAATTTAGCATCTAAGATATCCATACATTATTATCACCATCTATTCGTTACAATGTCGTAGAAAATAATGCTAAACCAATGAGATAATGCAGAGATATTACAGTGATATTACACTCTAATATTATGGTGTAATATCACTGTGTCAACACTGTATCATCAGTGTAATATCACTGTAACATCAACGACATCGTGACGAGAAGATAGCGAAAGGAAACGAAAGGAAAGAGAGATCCAAATTTTAAGAAACAGGACGAAAGAGCAAAATGCCGGGCTTAAAAACCGATCCGAAAAGTGTCAGGTTCGAACCGGAACTCAGAGCGGGGATCCTTTGGAAAAAGCAAGAAAACTTCTGATTCATATCAACTTTAAATTGTGACCATGATTATTGTCCGATTGAAATATATCAAGTAATAAAATAAAATCAACCAGGGCAATTAGAGTGTTAAATATATTATCCTTTCTCTATAATAATTTTAAAGGGAGTCAGCCCGATACGTTTTTTTAGTATCTTTGCAACTCGTTTAAAATATTAACATTGAAATGAAAAAGATAAGTATCTCTCTGCTGTTTTTTGTACTCACACCGGTTCTATTTGCACAAGGATTTTCAAACTTGCAACAGCGAAAACTGACGAATGCATTAACGGCAATATCGAATTTATATGTCGACAGTATTAATGATAAAAAACTTGTTGAGAGTGCATTGGAGGGAATCCTAAAAGAATTGGACCCACACTCGTTATATATCCCAAAAGAAGAAGTTGAACGAGTAAACGAACCGCTCGAAGGAAGTTTCGAGGGAGTAGGCATACAGTTTCAGATTATGGAGGATACGTTGCTGGTGATCCAGACAATCTCAGGTTGTCCGGCTGCGAAGGTAGGCGTATTACCCGGTGACAGAATACTATATATCGATAGTGAATTAGTTGCCGGAGTTAAAATAAAAAACTCCGATATCTTTAAGCGGTTACGGGGGCCAAAAGGGTCGGAAGTAACTGTAAAAATCCGAAGGGGCGGTGTGAAGGAATTATTGGAGTTCAAGATTATCCGTGATAAAATTCCGCTTTACAGCGTGGATGCCACTTATATGATTGGAAAAGATATCGGGTATATCAAAATCAATAACTTTGGGAATACGACGGTTCAGGAATTCAAGAAAGCATTTAACACCCTGCGCGAGAAAGGGATGAAACAACTGATCCTGAGTTTGCAGGGAAATGGAGGAGGTTACTTAAATGCCGCCATTCAGCTGGCAGATGAATTTCTGGCAACGAATAAACTGATAGTATATACCCAAGGGTTAAACCAACCGAAGACTATTGCAGAATCGTCGTCTATTGGCGATTTTGAGAAAGGAAAATTAATTGTATTGGTGGATGAATACTCAGCTTCGGCGAGTGAAATTGTCTCGGGAGCTTTGCAGGATTGGGACCGGGCAATCATTATAGGACGCCGTACTTTTGGGAAAGGGTTGGTTCAACGCCAGTTCCCATTAATTGATGGTTCGATGTTACGCCTTACGGTTGCACGCTATTATACTCCTACTGGTCGTTGTATCCAGAAATCGTACAAAGGTGGTTACGAGAAATATGAAATGGACCTGGTGGACCGTTTCAAGAAAGGTGAATTGCTTCATGCAGACAGTATTCACTTCCCCGACTCCTTACGTTTCCAGACACTGAACCTGAAACGCACCGTATATGGGGGTGGAGGTATTATGCCTGACATCTTTGTTCCACTTGATACTACCCGTTTTACAGATTTCCATCGCAAGATTGTGGGAATGGGCATTGTAAACAAGGTTTGTGTTCAGTACATAGATAAAAACCGTGAGCAACTAAAGAAAAAATACACTTCGTTCGATAAATTTAAAAAGGACTATGAAGTAGATGAAGCATTCTTAAGCCAATTGATCAATCAAGCCAAAAAAGAGAAAATCAAGGTAGACTCTGCCCAATATGCTATTTCAAAGCCACTCATCAAGCTTCAATTAAAGGCATTGGTGGCACGTGATTTATGGGAGATGAACGAGTATTATCAAATCATGGATGCAGATAACGAATCGTTACAAAAAGCAATTGAGATCCTGAAGAAACCGGGAGAGTTTGAGAAAATACTCAAGTAGAGGGGAGTTGTTAGAAACAATTCAATATGTTCTGTGTTTCGAAGCATTGTACATTATATCAGCAAATTATAAAATACAATATCATATGAAAAAAGCTATTTTATTTTCTTTTGTTTTTATAGCATTGAATTGTTTTTCGCAGACTAAAAATAAAATTACTGCGAATAATTATTTGAACAGGACAATCTGGTCACAGATCGTTAATGATTTTGAAATCCATGTAACTATTCCGATAGTAACACCCTGGGCGTTTGGAATAGGGAACTTCAATTATATCGACAATGATGTTTTTACAAAAAACAATTTAAAAGAAGATAACCTTTTCACGGAAAAAGATATTCTGTTTAAAGAGATTCTCAATACACTAGATGTCAATTTTGTAAATTATGTACCTACTGATTCAACAATGATTATGAGAGCCCTGTATAAGAACAGGTTGTTGTATACACTTGAATTACAACAATCGGACTCCATTATTACTGTAAATTACAAATTACCGGATAATAAATCGGGAGAGACCGTTAAATTTGATAAAAGAGGTAATTTAAAATCACAAATCATAACTAGTTATGACAATACAGTGGAAATCGAGAATGAAAGAATTTCAGATTCCCTATTTATTTGCACCACTTATAATGATCTTAAAAACTATACATTGATAGAGGAAAACCTTTATCGGAAAGGAGTTTTAAATAACAAAAAAGTTTTCAGAGAAAGTAAAGAAACAAAAAAGAAAAAATTCATATCCGAAAATTGTTTTAAATACGATAGCAACTCCAAATTATCAAAAATATATAATCTAGATAAAAAAGGGATAACAATTGATTCTGTTGTTTATTTCTATAGAAATGACACATTAATTGCAATAAAACAGGACAATGATCCGAACACCTCAAATGTCATTGTATATAAATACAAGGATGGAAAAGTATCCCAAAAAAATATCTGCAAAGAAAACTTTTCTATTCAATTTAATGAAACATTTAAACAAAATAAAATTTCGCAATTTGAATATACTGATTTAAAAGTCAATAATGCTAAACATTATGATCTTGATTACAACAAGCAAGGTTTTTTGAATTCAGTATTATTTAAGTCCTCTTCTAATTTCAATAATGATTTTGATCAACATTGTGTATTGACCTACAACTCAAATCAAAATTTACAAACAATCAAAATAATTAATAAAGAAGGAGTTATAAAAAAAGAGATTAATTACGAATACGATTACAAATAAATTTTGGAATCTTTTTTTAGATTTTAATATCGAAAAGATTAAAAACAGTTTGATATTTGAGAACTTGCAGATACTAATAATTAAACAATTCAAAGAGTAACAGGGATTCAATTCTTTAGTTACTCTTTGCATTATAAAGACACTTTAAAGTCGAATGAATTAGTTCATGGCTTTTACACTAACCAGGCAACTTTATTTTTCAATATCCAACACTTTAAAAATTAAAACCAATGATACTTGATTACATATTTGTAAATTGGATCGAAATTACCGGAGTCATACTGAGCTTGATTTATCTCTATCTATCCATAGAGCAGAAAGTCAGTCTTTGGGTCTTTGGCTTACTGTCGTCACTATTCTATATCGTTGTTTTTTTTAATACCGGGTTTTATGCCGATATGAGTCTCCAGTTCTACTATGTGGTTATTAGTATATATGGTTGGTTTAACTGGAAAAGGGGAAAACCGGGAACAGGTCAGGATCTTCCAACAAGCAGGACAACGGTTAGGTTATGGATTCAACTGGGTTCAGCATCGGCAGTTATATATATAATTTATTATATCGTACTGGCAAAGTTCACAAACTCAACCATCCCCAAAGCCGATTCCCTGGTAGGAATGTTAAGCGTGATAGGAACCTGGATGCTTGCAAAAAAGCTGCTGGAGAACTGGATAGTGTGGATAGTTGCCGATGGGATTGCTACTGGATTATTCTTTTATAAGGGATTATATCCTACCGGCATTTTATTCATCATTTATACCGTGATGGCAATTGTAGGCTATTGGCAGTGGGAAAAAGACGCAAAAGCAGTACAGGTCTGAGAGGATTATACAGAGAAGCGATCATAAATTGTCATTTTGGTTGAGTGCGAGAATAAAAAGTTTGAAGCTGATTGATTACTCACAATCAAAGAAGGCGCGATATAAGGCCATTTTCAGGACGCGCACAACCGAATGGAGAGGTAGTGGAGAACGAAGAAATAGAGCGCGGAGACACTCGCTTCCGTCCTAAAAAGACTAGCTATTGCTCAATGGTCATTGCACAACTAGTAAACCGGAAACATTTATTCAGAGTTACAACTTTTAAGAAAGTATTTAACCCAGAACCTGGATTTGATTCTATTCAAATATATATTTTTCAATACCTCTTACCCTGAATATCATTTCAACTCATATTTACGATGAACAGAACCCACCCTTTATGCCGAATCCAGGTTCAATAATTCATTAAATATTCAAGCACATTGTTGGAATACTCAGAATAATATACGATCGGAACCACCGGGACAACAATCCCTCCTACTACACGACTAATCCTTTCAACACTACCTAAAACGCGATATATTGATAATCACTATCCATTATTTAGGAATACTCCAACAGAGCACTTTTGTGTATTTTTCACAATTTCTTTAAACCATAAATTCAAACAAATAGATTTATCAGAAGAAGTCAACCTATTTTAAAAAATACGTGTAATTACCAATTAATCATCATTTTAAGAATATTTATTAGAAATTCAATGTTAATTTTACAATGATATTATTAGGCCATATCATAATTTATATGACCTTTTACTTTTGAAACCTCAAAATCGAGGATGACAATATGTTAATCTTCCATAATATTACCCATATTAGGGTCATTCCCGAGAGAAATATTATAACAATTTATAATTAAATTTTGAGGTGTCGGGTTCAAAATATCAATAAATTATCAGTTATTTAATTTTCACTTAAATACGCAGGAAAATAGATAGATTTTTTACTACATATTGATCAGGGTTCAAACAGCTAATACTATTTGAACCCTCATTACGTTAAACGTTTTTATTGTGCTGATTATATAATTTTCAAAGAGGGTAATCACTGCTCTGAAGTTACAAAACACGACTAAATTTAATCTTAGTGTAAATAATATGATTGTATTTTTTGCCTCATCAAAGATATAGTTTATACTACATTTGTGAATTCATTGCTACACAGCATTATATGAATTGGAATTGCTTACTAATACATATCTTTGTCATGTAGAAAACAAGAATAATTTAGAGAAATTTTTATTGATTTTACAAGGTTTTAGGAACAAAAAAAATGTCTAGACCTCCGGAACTATTGTTAGTTATTTAAATGCAGCAACCTGTATCCGGACTACAAATTAAAACCCTTGAAATGGTTAATGGCAATTGATAAAGAGTATTGTATTTAGATGTATAATAATAATACTCTTGTTGAAACGAAGAAGAGAAAGTAATTTAAAAACAAAGATAATAGCTATAAAATAATTCATCATTAAACATTTCAAAAAACATATTACCTGATTTAAACTTTTTGATGTAAATAAATAATCATTTTTTTTAACTTGACCTATTTAAGCCTGCTTTAATAAAGAATAATACAAGAAACTTTAAGATATAATTTTTCTCAAAGAAATATTATATAATTGTATGCTTCTGTAAAAACAGAAATCCAACCTTTTTTTTGAATATATAATACCCATCATCAAACTTTACAATCAACTTCAGCATGCTAACTACAGCATGAATAAGTAGCACTAACTACCTATATAAAGATAATGACTCTGAAATCATCGGTTGTTAGTTGTTTTGAACAAATCAAATAATTACCCCCATTTTTGAAGAACCTAAAAGTAAAATTAGGAACTGTTATGCGAATACAAAACAGTGCTAATTTAAAAAAGTATAAAACAATAAATTTTGATAAAACAATACATTATAATGAAATCGAAGAGATCACCTTCAAATCATAAATCAACATTTCAAGAAAGTAAAGAAAAATAAATACAAATTGACTACAAATTATATCATTGGCTCAAATCAGCTTAGGTGATAATTCTATTCATATTCATTTTTTCTTTTTGTTATTACGCATCTCCTACTAAGATGTCGCTGCGTATATCGTATGCCTAAACAAAGGAGTTAAATATTTAACATGTTTTTATGCCACTTGAAATAACACATATACCCCTTGGTAGTGATTATTTTATCTTTCTTAGTTTCATTATATAAAACATGATGCTTATTTCTAAGCATTTAGTCCGTTTAGTACCCTCTAAAGTTTCAGGATAGATTAAAGAACTTGTATTACTCACACTTTTTAATCTGGATTTAAAACTCCAAATTAAAAACTAACCAAAAATAAAAAACTAATAATTATAACAACTAACATTCATTTTAGTTCATATAAAGAATTAATTCTATTTAGATGCTTTTAAACAATTAAAAAAGTAAGTAAATCAGTTTAAAAAATATCAAAAATATCAAAACATACAACATCAATAATTTCAATTTCTAATCTATGAAATTTATTGAAATAAGGCAAATAATTTTTTAAAACACAAACAACAATATGAAAACATTAAAAAAACAAGTTGTATTGATAACAACATTAATATTCATCACTCACGGTTTTTCTTTTGGTCAGGGAATAAGGTACACTGGCTCATATATTCCATCAGGACCTCTTGAATATTTCGGAGATGCTAGAGGCAATTTCAACAATCAAGTAATAAGCGGATTGAGTTTCACGGGATTGACAGGACCTGCAATCAAATTATGGGAATGTTCAAATATCACTATCAAAAATTGCAAGTTTTCTAAATTCGCATTTCGTGCAATTTCAGCTGAAAATGCTGTAAATCTAACAATACAAGACTGTATATTTGATTCAGTTGCAGATGGAATACTGGTAACCGGTGCATATGCGCCACTTACATCATCTGGAATAAAAATCACTAACAATTATTTTAAGAATATTATAGGCGGTGTACCAGGACATCATGCGATTATGCTTGCCGGTGTTAATGGTGGAGGTGGGAATCAGATAAACTATAATAGTTTTGAGAATGTACACTTACAATCCCATCAAGACGACAAAATTAATATTTTCGGATGTTATGGTACAGTAAATGATTCATTACAGATAATTGGTAATTGGTTCAGAGGTGGTGATTATAACGCTGCAAATTTAACACAAGGTGGAATTACTTTTGGGGATAATGGTGGCTCTTTTATTCATATTAAAAACAATATATTTGTAAATACTGTTACTGGATGTATTGGCAATGCAGGAGCGCGTAATACAGTTGTAGAAAATAATATCGTTTATCAGTCAAGGGAAACTGCATCTACAAATGCTCAGGCATTTATAATGCATAATTTTACAGATAACAGCGATTCTACAGATTGCAAAGAAAATACTTGGAGAAATAACCGTAGTTATTCTGTAAACAGTAACGGTGTTGAAGAATCTTATTATGCCTTATATGATTTTGAATGGAACTACATAGGTTGTAAAATGGGGATAGGATTAGAAAAAAATGTAATTGATAAGACATTAAATGCCTCTATTCTACCTACAAAAATTAGCGGGAAAGTTCAAGAAGTAACTACAGAAATAGTTTCAACTTCCTCAAGCAAGATCAAAATCTATCCTAATCCAGCATCTGATCATATCACAATAGAGACATCCCAAGATCTAACCAACGGTTTAATTGCTGTTTATAATATAAAAGGGCAAAAAATAATTGAGAAATCCATAAAAGCTGGTGATGTCGATTTGGACACTCATAATCTGGCAAAAGGAATTTACATTATGAAAATATCAAGTAATAACCAACAAATTGAAGAAAAAAAATTAATAATTGGACCTAAATAATCAAACAGGTATAATTTCTACGAACAAAGTATTGTTCATGATTATATTATTAATGAGCTTAGTAAGCATTTTTAAGTACATTAGAACTTATTACAGTCATTAAAATAATCTTAATATCCCACAAGAAAGTCCAATTATCGAGATAATTCATATCGTACTCCACACGTTTTTGCATCTTCCAAAGTTCATCGGTTTCACCTCTAAATCCGTTTACTTGTGCCCAGCCAGTAATACCTGGCTTCACATAATGACGAACCCGATAGAAATCAATCAATTCAGAATATAAATCTGTATGTTTCAACATATGTGGACGAGGACCGACAATTGACATTTGTCCAAATAAAACATTAAAGAACTGAGGAAATTCATCAAGGCTGTATTTACGAAGGAAATGTCCAATAGGTGTAATGCGATTATCAAATAATGTTGCCTGTTTCTCGTCAGCATCCTCACTAACATACATACTTCTGAATTTAAGACACTTAAAAGTCATATTATTAATCCCTGTACGTTTTTGAAGAAAAAAAGCAGGTCCTCTTGAAGTCAGTTTAATCAAAATAAATATGACAGGGAATAACCAGCTAATAACAAATATTATCACCAATAATGAAAATAATATGTCAAAAGCTCTTTTAATGAAGCGATAGTTTAAATCATCCAAGGGTATCTCCTGTGGATTTATGACAACTAAAGATCCAACTGATTCCAAATTCTTACGGGACTTATAATGGAATTGATTCTCAGGAACGAATCGAAGTCTTACACCTAACTTATTACAAATTGTAAGCAATTCATTACTCTTATTTAGGTCATTGTAAGCTGAAAGTGTTACAAAAACAATATCAATTTTATGTTGTGCTACCAAAGAAACCAATTGATCAACTGGCCCCAATACCTCCTTATTATCAATAGGTCTTTCAGTTACGAATCCAAGGACATCATATCCTAACATTGTGTTGTTTTTCAATAGATCACGTAGAAAAATACCCATTTCATTTAAACCTAAAATCAACACCCGATGAATATAAAAACCTTTAGACCGTCGATATTTTAAATATGCATATAAAAAATAATAGAAAATCAATTTTCCAACATAAAATACTGCTGTATATTCCAATAGAAAAATACGTGAAAAGGTTCTAGGTAAGAAAACTTGAGCTAATAAAAAGGATACAACAATGAATATCATAATGCGTTTATTTATACGCTTTATCCTGTTTAAAAAATCATCGTGTAAATATAAATTCCTTCTTGTAAAAACGGTATAAGTCAAAATTCCAGATAAATTAGCATGTAAGAGATATAAACTTACATCATGAATATTCAATTCCTTAACAAATGAAGTTGTTGCAAAAATTAGTACAACAGAAATGTTAAGAATAATCAAGTCAAAAAACAGATATAAAAATTTAAGATCGCTTTCGTTTGAACTCATAATAAAATCATTTAAACGTAAATATTTTTCCCTAACAAGGCATTTAATTACATCTTAATACTAAATTCAATGTGTAATTCATACTTATAATGAATTACATTACCGGGATACAAATTATATCAATAGATAGTTCAAGTTTGAAGTTTTTCTCTCAACACATACCCAATAAATCGGATGTTGCCAATCAAGTATCTACGCCACATTCGACGAGGCTCTTTGATTAAACGATAATACCACTCTAGTCCAAAATGGATCATCCAATCAGGTGCACGTTTGACCGTACCAGCATAAAAATCAAAAACAGCTCCTATGCAGCATATGTGGCCAACTGCTAAATTATTGAAATTTTCGTAAGCCCATTTTTCCTGTTTAGGTGCTGTCATACCCACAAATAAAACATCAGGTTCAACACTATTTACGGCATCGATCATCATTATGCTTTCTTCATCTGAGAATTCGGATTTATATGGGGGAGAATAAAAAAAAACTTTTACATTTGGGTATTCCCTAGAGGCTTTAATCTTGATCTTTTTTAAAGATTCTTCAGAACTTCCTAAAAAAAAACATTTACCTCTTAGTGCGTTAACACGTTCCATTTCATATTTAAACAAATCAGCACCAGCAATTTTATGAAGTTTCTCACCAGTTAGCATACGCATTGCCCAAACAATACTAATACCATCTGGCAACAAAACATCGCTGAATTTTAAAGCTTTATGAAAATCAACATCAAACTGAACGGTGTTAAATGAGTGGGCATTAAGAGTATTGATAAGTACCTTAGTTTGCCGAATTGCATTTAATGGTTGATTAAACAGCGTATAGTTTTGTAACATAATTATTTCAAAATGGATTAAACCTTATAAATTAGTATAACAATTTTACCACTTATAAAGTTTATTTAATAGCACTTTCTACTTTTTAATGTAGCTTTTTGTACACGCATTGTAGCATTTACTCTTTAATTTAATTTCGTATTTTTTATCTTCCAGCATTCCCAATTCTTTTAGGAAGTTTAGGATTTCTAATCGAAGATTCTAATATCTGAACAAAAACTTCCGTCTCTGTTGGAGTGACGTGATTTTCAACAGAACCATCAGCGACAATTTTAGCATTATCTCCTTCAAAAGAAGAAAATATTGACAGCGAAAGTTCCATAGCCTACAATAAAACCATAGGAAAACAATCTTCATAAAAGGATTAAAGAAAATTTCTATTTTCGCAGATATGTCTTCCTGTTAATTCCCGCTCATTTCATCTACATGATTTATTAAATCTGTTTCATGCAATTTTAAAAAGAAATGTCGTAAGCAAACAGTAGTTATACTCCATAGAATATCACAATATTCTATCAAAATTTACAAATAACTTGTTGTAGAATTTCTTTAAACCTATTTTCAAACACCTCCAACGTTAATTCTTTTTCGAATTTTTTTCTTCCAGCTTTACCCATTATTTGCCTTAGTTCGGGATTTTTAATTAGGACTTCTAATTTATCCGCAAAAGCTTGTATATTCTTTTGAGGTACCAAAAACCCTGTTAATCCATCCTCTATAAGATCAGGTATTCCACCCTCGAAAGTAGAAACTACTGGTAAAGAATAACTCATTGCTTCTATGATTACTAACGGAAAACATTCATTGGGGTAAAATGTAGGGAAGGCAAAAATATCTGCATTTGTAAAATATTCATTTTTTTCATAACCATATTTTTTTCCTAAATATTTGACTTTTTTTTCTATTCCTAACAAGATGACTTTCGTGTAGAATACTGATGATTTGACATCACCCTCTGCACCTATAAAATCACATTCGAAATCAATTCCTTTCTGATGTAATATTGAACATGCTTCTAAGAGAATTGTAACTCCCTTTGAATCAATCAAGTTAGATAAAAACAATATTTTAACTCTTTCACTATACTTGATTAATCTTGGTTCAGAATTTAAAAAGTTATCTTTAATACCATTTGGGCATATATGTATCCGTGATAATGGTACATAAGTTTCAATGTCTTTGTATAAATAATTGGAAAGCAAAATAACATCAGCATCTTTAAACACAAATGCGTAGAGAAATTTGTACATCTTTTTTAATTTAAAATGACTAACTCCTTTGTTATGTAGATGATAAATTCTTTTTATTCTAAAAATCCGCAAAATGGCTACTATTAGAACATCTTTATAAAATGCGGAATCAGACACAGTAAGTGCCAAATAAGTTATTTCGAATTTTCCAATCACAATCTTACACAATAACTTAATTAGTATTAGTATAAAACGAGATATTTTCAATGGACTGGATTTCCCTGTTTCATCTAATGTTCTGGATACAAGCAGGTTTAGATAATTGCAATCAAACGAATCATTAATTAGCTGGCTATCATATATCATTTTACCAACTAGAGATGATCCATGAACAGGAGGTGGTAAGTGAAGAATAAATAAAGCTTTAGGTAATGGCTTAGTAATTTTATTTTTTTTCTGTGAGATTTTAAGCAATATGCTTTTCAAATTTTGTTCAAATATATTCAATTTAAACTCATTTACATATTTTAGTCTACCAGCCTTACCCATTTTTAGGCGAAGTTCAGGGTTTTTAATTAGAACTTCTAATTTTTCAGCAAACGCTTCTACGTTTTTTGGTGGTACAAGAAATCCGGTAATGTCATCATCAATAATATCAGGTATACCACCTTCAAGGGTCGAAACAATTGGTAAATAAGATTGCATAGCTTCTAAATTAACTAACGGGAAACAATCAAAAAAAGTAGGAAAAGCAAATATATCTGCTTTTTCGAACATCATATGTTTATCTCTACAAAACTTCTTTCCCAGATAATGAACTTTTGCAGATAAATGCTTTTGGTCAACTTTTTCTCTAAATGTAGATTCACAGATATCACCTTCAGCGCCAATAAAATTACATTCAAAGTCAATTCCCTTCTCTTGTAAAATTGAGCAAGCGTCTAATAGCACAAAAACTCCTTTTGATTCGATTAAATTCGATAAAAATAAAATATTAACTTTTTTATTTTTATCAGCAATCCGAGGTTTATAGTCTATAAATTTCTCATCAATTCCATTTGGACATATATGAGTATTTGATAGCTTAACAAATTCCGCCACATCTGGATATAGGTATGATGAAAGCAGAATCACATCAGCTTTCTTAAAAACGAATTTGTAAATCAGGCGAATAATATTATTTTGAATAAGACTTACACCTTTGTTATGTAGGTGGAATACATGTTTAATTCTTAAAATACGTAGAATCGTAACTAATAATACATCTTTAAAAAATGCTGACCCAGAAACAGTCAGAGCAAGATAACATAAATCAGGTCTTTTAAATAATATTTCATACAAAAAATTAAACCAAATACCGATAAAGCGCAAAACTTTCTTCGAACTGGGTTTTCCAGTTTCATTCAGTTTTCTGGATACAAGCAGATTGACATACCTACATTGAAATGACTCATTTATTATATTTGAGTTTTTTATAGATCGACCTACAACAGATGATCCGTGTACTGGGGGAGGATAATGTAATATAAATAAAACTTTCATGAAGTTTAGTTTAAATTGATGGACTAAATAATGTGGTATTTTATTCTTTCAAAATCATACCTCTTCACTGACCCCCATGGAAAGTGCGATATTGCTGAGGAATGTATACTTAGGGTCTGCTGAGAAACAGTCAACATTTTGACAATAAGAAAATTATATCGATATTTGTGAGATTAAATGCAAGGAATTATGCCAATAACCTCAAAAAGGCGTGCACTAACGCCAGAATATGTCAGTCCAAACCAATTGACTCTTGAAGGATTTGAGACACCATTTTCCACCAAATTGAATCAGGATAATCGTTGGGTAGTGTTATCACATCTTATCCCATGGGATGAAATATGCAACTTATATCTCAAACAGGTAGGAGTCTCTCAAACAGGTCGCACACCTTTGAATC
>Ga0302271_10003391_pt1 | contig 13500 bp, 24 predicted proteins | sample III_Bog_N1_1_FD_198767 | JGI IMG/M metagenome (GOLD analysis project Ga0302271, IMG submission 198767) | Peat permafrost microbial communities from Stordalen Mire near Abisko, Sweden - III_Bog_N1_1 | ecosystem: Environmental > Terrestrial > Soil > Wetlands > Peat | place: Sweden: Abisko... | reverse complement strand
TTGCACTACCTATGGACTCATTTGTACAAACTATACCTATAATCGGTATGGCTAGGGAAGTAAGGATAGTTAGACATGGTTCAGAGCTAAAGGATAAAGGACAGAAGAAAAAAGATGTTCTTATCATAAAGTTAAAAGGTGAAGCTCTAAACATTACAAGGGTAGGAATAACTTTAATGATGGACAAGCTTGGGTTGCTTAAGACTAGAAAGAGTAAGGTTATTGATGGCAAGGAGCCTGTACAGCTTAAGCCTGGGGTAGTAAAAGTGACAGAACGTGATAGTTGACTCATGGCTTAGAATACATAGAGACGAAATGGACTGGGACGAATTAAAGTCTCAGTTCATGGTTTATAATCCAGAGTATATGGATGCAGAACGTATGGGAAGGGTTCCTATAGGTATACCGAAAACTATTCCTATATGGGAAGAAGACGGAGAGTACATACTTGTACCTAGAGGTACAGCTACTAGGTACATAGGAAATCCTAACTATGGACTAATAGACCACACTTCTATTGGACTAGCCGTAGACATGAAGCCAAGGGTTACTCCAAGAGAAAATCAAGTATCGTTTATTGACGGGCTATACAACGCTTCACTAGAGTCCTACGGGACAATAGGACAAGCACAGCCAGGGTTTGGTAAGACGGTAGGATTACTACTAGTAGCCGCTATGCTAGGGAGAACTACCTTAGTACTTGTACACAAGTCATTCCTTCTTAATCAGTGGATCGAGAGAATAAAAGAGTTCTATGACATTAAGGACTCTGAAATCGGGATAATTCAGCAAGACAAGTGTGAGTACGAGGGAAAGAAAATATGCATTGCTATGGCTCAATCAGTACTGTCTAGGGATGGAAGGTACCCAGAAGAGATGTACAAGTATTTTGGAACACTGCTTATAGACGAAGTACACAGGTTCTCTGCTCCAACATTTAGACAAGTAATAGTTAAGTTTCCAGCAAGGTACAGGATAGGAGTAACTGCTACTGTAAGACGGACAGATGGACTCCAGACAGTGTTCATAGCTCATATAGGGAGAGTAGCCGTAATAGGTGAAAAAAGAAATGTTAAGCCTGTTATTAATCAAGTAGCAGCAGACATGATAGTTGCTAATGAGAGAAGCTTTAAAAACCATTATACAGGTAGACAAGATTTGACGAAGATAATTTCTTTTATAGTTAAGAGTGACACGTTTAATAAACAAGTAGTTAGACTTGCAATTCAGGCTATTGACGCAGGACGAAAACTAATTATCTTTTCTGATCGAAGAGGACACCTTGACACTCTTGGTGAGATGCTTAAGGATGAGCTTCAGAGACAGGGAAAAAGATACACATACGGGTTCTACGTAGGTGGAATGAAAGAAAATGAACTAGCGATAACAGCTACAAGGGATATAATGCTTGCTACTACAGCAATGGCTGAAGAGGGACTGGACGTTCCAGAATTAGACACTTGTTTTCTAACTACTCCTAAAGGTAGGGTAGAACAGATAGTAGGAAGGATAACCAGAGACTTAGAAGGTAAGAAGACTCCAATGGTAATAGACTTTGTTCATCCGATTAGTATGTGTAAGAGTATGGCCTCAAATAGGCTACGACAGTACAAGAAACTGGGGTGGAAGTAATGTGCTACTATACAAGGTTTAAAACGCAAATAAACTGTGCATTTATAGCTATTGCTCTAATACTTCTATCATCTTGCATAATTAGGTTTATGGATGGTAGTTTTGAAGCGTCAGATATTACTAGTCAGTATATAAGAATGACTATAACATTACCTTACGACCAGATTATTAGCATACCGACCACGAATATTAGTAATGGGTTAAAATTATCTGTTATCACTGTTGAGAATAACACTCAGAAAATTATTACAGTTAAGGTACATGGAACTTACGGTAATAGTGAGCGTACAGTGATAAGGACAAAAAAGATTGACGAATAACTTATTGACACACAATTAGTTATCAACTATAATTATATTAGACAAAGAAATCATTATAAGGAGGATGACAATGACAGCTAAAAAGAAAGAAATTGCTGTAGTACAAGAAACAGAAGAAGTGCAAGATCCAGGAGTAGCGCTTGTTACAGCAGCAGAAAGTTTTAAATCAGGTGTGTCTACACTTAGAAAACTTGCTGAACTAGTTCCAAGCATGCCTACTGAGAAACTCGGTAAAGGGTACGCTATGATTAAGGCTTTTGACACTGAGTACAAAGATGTAGTCGAATCAATACGTAATGAGTTTATTGGTACCCAGACTGAGAATGGGGTGTACAACGAGGATGGTAGATTGTTTACAGAACCGACTGGGGAGGACGACAAGGGTAACAAAGTTATTTTATTCCCAGATAAGACAATGCTCAAAGCATCAAAGTCTATAAAAGCAACGTTTGACTCAGAGAAAGCAACGATTGTGCTTAAAAAGCATAACCTTGTAAAACAGGGAAGTAACGAGAACATTACAGTTGTTGACATGAAAGGTCTTATGGGATACATAAACAAGCTGATTGACTACGTTCCAGATGAAGAAAAATTAGCCCTAACAACTGAAGTTTCACAGTATATTAACCGAGAGTTTACTCCTGACGAAGCTAAGATTGAAGCTTTACTAGTACTAGGTAAACTACCTCAGGACGAAGTAGATGTACTGATGAATAGCAAGACAGGATACTCATTGCTGGTGAGTAAAAATCCTTATAAACCGAAGAAAAAATAAGTAGGTGACAGCACAATGGGTAAAGCAGGAAAAAAACCTAGTATAGTTGATGCTAACGGTAACTATATTAAGTGGTACAAAAGAAATAAAGAAGCAGTATCGAAGCAAAGGAAAAAGAGATATGCGAGTGATGAAAAGTTCAGGGAAGAGAAGAAAAAGAAATCACACTACAGGTACTGGACAAAGGTAAGAGACAATAAGATTATTGAGCCTATTGACATTAGCAAAGTAACTTTAAAGTTCGACTACAGTGTTACCGTTGTTGTAAACAATCTAGATGACGCTAGGTACGGAGAACTGATAGTAGTTCCTGCTATGACGATTCAAGGATTAGCAAAGTTAATGGGAAGATCAGACCAGACCATAAAGTTGTGGGAACGAAGAGGAACAATTCCTAAAGCTTTATGGAAAATGAAGAGTAATAGAAGGCTATATTCCGAAGATCAAGTAATTGCCTTTCTAAAGTGCAAACATTTATTAGGAATACCGACACAAAATATTTCTGTAGGTGAATTTGTACGTAGTATACATGAGTTACTTAGTGCAATGCCCGATGGTATCACTGTTGAAAAGGCGTACAAAGTAACAGTTTATGGGAACTGTCCTCAGTGCATGACAATCCACAATGAGACTGTGCTTAATTATAAAGCAGATTTTGTTAGGTGTCCTCGTTGTGGCACTTCTCTTGATGGAAAAGTTATCTCGAGAGTGTAAGGGGGTGATATAATGGACTACAAACTTGTAAGAGGTACTAAGGTACAAACTGCCGACCAAATTTGCAATGAGTATAACTCTCTTGTTGGAAAGATCGGTAGTGTTGAGACTGCACTTGACAACCTAGACGATAGTACGGAAGAAAAATATGCTATATCTGTACTGGAAGATAGACTTAAGGTACTGAAAATCGAGCTAGATAAGTATGCAGGGAAACAGTTTGGGGAAGTTGAAGACGCTAGTAAAATATTTTAAAATAAACTAAAATAAGGACAAGGTGATAATAATGGCTAAAGAAGTTAAAACATTACAAGCATTAATGCAAGAGGTAGACGCAAAGGAAACTGACATTAACAAGGTTATCGAACAGCGTGATTTGCACGAAAAAGGAACTGCAATGTACGACATTATTGATAAGGGTGTAAAAGAACTTAAGGTTGAGTTTGACGAAATGTTGCTTAAAACATATCGACAAGTTAACGTTCGTAAACCTGCCGCTGAAAGTGTAGAGGTTCCTACTGACTTATTGGTAGAAGCAGACGAAAATGACGAATAGTAGGTGTTAATATGCAACAGTCAAATGGTTACTTATGGTGGGGATTTGAATATACTAAAGCTCAAAGGTACCCAGCAAAAGGTAGACTAACATTGAAATCTGACAATGGAGGAGAGCATGTTATGGAAAGACTATTTACAGAAGATAATCCTAGCGTAGTTCAAGTAAAAATGGGTGTAACCTTGAACATGGACAATTTTGAGAGCATCCGTGTTGACGCTGGGTTATCCTTACCTTGTGATCCAGAAAATGTAAACGAAGCATATGACAAGGCTTATGAACTTGTTCAAGATAAACTGCAAGAAAAAGCACAGAAGTTTAAAGAAGACTTCATGCGCTAACGGAGGTAACTGTATGGCGAATAAAGGTGAAAAAGGAAAAGATAATACACCAATGACAATTGATGGTGTAATGAATTTCATTAATTCAAAGTACAAGACAAAAGTTATAGAGATTGCATCTAAGGCTAAGTCACTTAAAGGAGTAAGGTTGAAGACTGGTATATTCAACCTTGACGTTAAACTAGGTGGTGGGTGGCTAAAAGGTAGAATATACGAAATAATGGGGGAAGAATCTACAGGAAAGACTTACGTATGCACTCATACTATAGCAAGTGCTCAAAGAACCTGTAGACTATGCAATACTCCTTTCACATCTATTGAACAGATTGTTACCAACATTAAGTCAGGGGAAATAGTTCTTGACAACCTAGTAACAGACATGGACACGCCTATATTTCCCTATGAGCTTACAAATACTGAGATTGAGGAAGAGTTAACAGAGGAAGACTTTGCTACTGAATACAGGTTTGAAGGGTGCGAGTGCGGTAGTAATGAACCGCATGTATGCGTGTTTATAGACGCAGAAGGAACTTACCATCCGCAATGGACAGCAGAACAAGGTGTAATAAACGACCTTCTTAATTTAGTTCAGACTGAATTTGCAGAACAAGCCATTGATGTTATAGAAGCTTTGACTAGGACAGGTAAGGTAGACCTATTAATAGTTGACTCAGTACCAGCTTTAACTCCATCTAAGGAGATTGAGGACTCAGCAGAGGATGCTAGTGTAGGAACTCATGCAAGACTTATGAACAGGTTCATGAGAGTTATTCAGTCGGCATTAAATTCTCTTGGTCTTGACTCTGACAATAAGCCGATAATTATTCTAGTAAATCAGCTAAGACAGAAGATAGGAGTAATGTTCGGTAGCAATGAGACAACGCCAGGGGGAAGAGGAATTAAGTTTGCTGCATCAGCTAGGGTAAGAATGGGTGCTACAAAGAGAATAAAGATAGATTCTTCTACAGGAAAGATAGCTGAAAAAGGTGCAAATATAATACCTGTTGCTGTAATACTCTCATACACTGTACCAAAGAACAAGACTTTTACACCATTTCAAGAAGGTAACTTTGAACTGCATGTTGAAACTTTAGAGCAGTTTGGGTATCATAAGGGCAAGGTTAACAACGATGAACAGGTTATAAAATTTGCAGGTGAAACTGAAGTTGTACATAAAGGTGGCGGCGGTTATTATTCTGTAGTCATTGAAGATGGTAGTACACTTAAAGCCCAAGGTGAGTCTGCTTTTGTAACACTTCTTAAAGAGAAGGGAATCTATAGTAGAATAGAGAAAGAGACTATGGCAAAGGCGACACGAAGAGTTGGACACTGAGTATGTAAAGCCAGGAATAAACTTTTTCAATGATGACAACAAGAATAATCGTATATCAAAAAAACAAGAAAAGAAAATTGCTAGAACAGGTGAGCACGGAAAAAGGCCACCTGGTTCTGGCAATAAAAGTATCAAGGGTGATGTAATAAAAGTATCTCACAAACAGGGTTTTTCAGGTAGAAAGTACGAAGCAAAAGTAACTGATAAAAAACAGATAATAGTAAAACAAGAGTGGCTTGAAAAAATAACCTATCAAGCTAACGCAGTAAGAAACGAACCAGTGTTTGTGCTTGGTTTTAACAGCAGTACCGTACTCGGTGAAAATTGGGGAGCCGTACCGCTTAGTCGTTTAGAAGAATTATTTGAGATTGAAGCTAAGTATAGGGAGGAATAGCCATGATTAAGACTTGTGTTGAAAGTAGATTTGTTAAGTTTCATAGTAGTTCTGAGTATGCTAATAAATTACTCGGTCCTATCGCATCTAAGGATCACAGGGATATCGTGCTACAGATGGAGTATGTAGAAGGTTCGCAAATTGACGGCGGTTTCTATTTCATTGCAGAAGTAATAGACAGAGAGTTGTTTAAGCATGTTGGGATATGCCTATATGGAAACTAATTCGGTTGAGAGTGCGAAATGACTGACAACGACTGGCTTATACTAAGAGAATCTGCAAGAGAATCTATAAGTGACTGGGCTACAAGTTCACAGATAATGGTTAACGGGGTTAATCATTGTACAGAAATTATGATGGAAAGTAGCTCATGGAAGGAATTTGAACAGAAGATAGACACTTATGTTAAGTTTATTCAAGAACCAGTGAGAACTGAAATTAAATCACTAGTTGTTACTTTCTTATTTGGGGTAACACTACAAGTGGAGGAATCTGACAATGCTAAAGGTAACACTGGACAATGATGTAGAATTAGAATTACCAGAACCTAGCGGTGAGTATGCACTACAGGCAATGAAAGTTAACACGTTTATATTAGATCATGAGGTAGACATGAACTTGACTGACATGTTTCCTTATATCGACGACATGATATTTCTATTGCTTAATTTTTGGAAAGAAGAAAAGTTACAACAGCCATTTGATAAACTTGTTAGCATGTGTGAGCAGGATGTAATTTCTTTTAAAAGTGAAAAAATAAAGGTTGCTTTTAAAGAAAGAGTTATTGAGGACAAAGGGTTAATTTCAGACTATTCTCTTGGTGATGGGGATAAAAAGACAAGAGCAAAAGACCTTTTAAAAGAGAGAGGGTTTTTCGGAATACGGAAAACAATTACTCCATTTTAGGAAGTGACATGATGTATCAGAAAAAAGCTAAGATATTTTGTCTTGTAGGTGGGAGCGGCAGCGGAAAGGACACAATTAAAAACAACCTACATCTTCCTTACGTTGTATCATACAGGACTCGTCCTATGAGAGTAGGAGAGGAAGATGGAAAGGATGGGTACTTTGTTACAGATGAACTATACTTTGATCATAAAGAAACAAATAAGATTGCAGCAGAGACGGTTTATAATGGCTATCATTACTGGACAACGTATGACTGTTTCAGACCCTATCTTCAAGGCTTACCTATTTTGTATGTTGTAGACTGGCCTGGTGTAGTAGACCTAAAGAAAGCGTTTCCACCGGAAGACATTATTTCAATATGGATTGATGTGCATGGTGCTCTTTTATACGACCGTATGAGAAGTAGGGGAGACAGTGACGAACGAGCTAAGGAGAGACTTAAAAAGTATCATACTGATGAAGAGATAAAGGCTTGTTTATGCGACTACAAGGTAAATAACAACAATAACAATGTATACATAGCTTTAGGAAGTGTCAGTAGGATTATACTAAAGGAAACGTTTAAGGACAGTGGTAGTAATGGCTAGAGCTGGTAGAATTGACAGATTAAAAAAATTAATTCATTACCATACTTCATATGTTCCGACTGAGATATGGGAAAAGTATGAAAAGACTCTAGTAGTAGTGTTTGACATTGCAGTACCAGAAGAAGAGATGAGCGGAATAAAAGAAAAATTGAATAAGGCACTACCTAGAGAGGTAGTAATAATTAGGGGGAAAATTTGCTAATGGACTTTGCAAAAATGAAATCTGACGCTGAACTACTTTCAATTAAAAAATTTAGTAATGACTTTCATGATTCTTCTCTTGGACTTGGAAGCATCAATGGATACGTTAAAAAAGACGGTAGACATTTTGCACCTGTAAAGGGTAATGAAAGTTTCAAGTCACCTGAACGGTCTACAAAGAACTCTGCTGGGTATGACTTTTTTGCGCCCGAGGATGTAAAAATTCCGTCATTATGGCTTCAGTTTAAAGAATTTACAATGGATAAATTGATAGGTATTAATGACACCATGAACACTAAGAAATACTTCAAACCTACATTGGTGAAAACGAATGTAAAAGCGTACATGGGAGATGATGAAGTACTAGTATTATACAATCGTTCAAGTAATCCTGGAAAGAAGTTTTTAATTTTAGCGAATGGGGTTGGTATAATTGATTCCGATTACGCCGATAACAAAGATAACGATGGGAACATCATGTTCGCATTCTGGAACTTATCACCATTTAGTTCAACGATCAAAGCAGGGGACAAAATTGGACAAGGAATCTTCCAAAAGTTTCTCAAAGTTGCTGACGACAAAGCTACAGGAGAACGTGTCGGAGGAATTGGTAGCACCGGAAACTAGGAGGAATCAATAATGGCTAGGTATAGAGCGATAGTTGAGATTGAACTAGACTCAGTTAACAAAGAGTCGTTTTTGACACGAATAGAGAACATTCTTGGAAGACGATATACCAAGGAGTTTACGTCAAGGAATGCTAAGGTTAAAGTTACTAATATAGATAGAATAGACAGGGATGATAGGGAGTAGGTATAATGTCATTAGAAGGACTATTTAAAGCAAGAAGACAGAAAGGAATCATAGTACCTCTATTAAATGCCTACCTTATACTTAAAGCACAGGAGCCTAATAACAGAGAGACAGGAGTATTTCATCCATCGGAAATATCCGGTTTCTTCTGTCCTAGACAGTGGGTAATAAAAGAGAGATACCGAGATTCAATTATTGAAGAAGTAGACCCTCCCGGGCTAACGAGAACGTATGACATTGGAAGTACGCTACATGAGCTTATGCAGAAGTACTTAGCAGGAATGGGTATTTTGTTTGGGCAGCACATATGCAAAAAATGCTACACTGTGTACTATGGTTTTAAGCCGACTGAGAAATGTTCTTGTGGGTGCAATAAGTTTAAATACGAGGAAGTTAAGATTACTGATACAGCGCATCATATTGGTGGACATACTGACGGGATTGTAGTAGTAGACTTTAATCCTGACAAAATGTTTTTATCACACAAGTACGTGTTTGAATTTAAAAGTATTAATCCTGAGTCCTACTCTAATTTGCGTAAGCCTTTATCAAATCATGAAGATCAAGCATGCACGTATCTATATGCTCTTGAAAAAGAGAAAAGTAACAGGATTAAGCTTCTAACTGACTCTGGCGTTAAGGAGACTGATCCTGTGTACCTAGTTGAGTCTATGCCGTTTGAAGGTGTAATAATTATGTACCAGAATAAGGGTAGACAACCAGCAGACGGTATGGGAGATTTAAAAGAGTATTTAGTTCCAGCAAAGGGAGCCAGAGAGGTAGTGGAGAAAAAGATTCCCTTACTAGACGAAGCATGGAAGCATTTTTTAGGTGAAACACTCCCTAAAGCAACCTGCACTTGCAGGACTGACGGTCATAAGAATGGTTGTCCTAAGTCTATTATGGACTACTGCTTTAAACTAGACAGCTAGGATGGAGAGGTATATCAGATGGGATGGACAGATGAAGCTAGAGGAAGAGATGTTGGAATACCTGATGAGGAACTAACACCTGAGCAAGAAGAGGAAGAAAGAGAATCTTATACCTTACGTAGAGCGAAAGAGATCGTAGGTAAAAAGAACCTTCCACCTAATAATTACATGAGTCCTGAGTCCATGAGCGAAATTGAATTTCCACAGGATATAAAAAAGATGGAGTTAGACACACTAACGCAAGCAATGGCTGACTGGACGCAGGTAGTTAACTACGCTGACACGTACTCTACAGAATGTGAGGTAGAGAAGACTGCAAGGACAAACCAGTTCAACTATGAGAAGGCTAAACAATGGACGATCCTGAGGACTTCTGGTAAGTCTGAAGAGGATACACGAAAAGGTGTTGAAAAGATACCTTCAGTAATAAAGGCTAAGAGGGAAATGGAGATAGCCGTAGCTAAGAGTAAGATATCCGACTCACTTCTACGGGGGTACGACAGGAACTACAAAATGCTTTCTAGAGAGCTTACAAAAAGAGGGATAATTATTCCTGGCTCTGGAAACGGGTATAAATAAGGAGATGCTAAAATGAAAATTGAAAAGGTAATTATTGATGGTGAAGAGTATGAAAAGATTAAAGTTAACGTAAATCATGTGGACCTTAAGACGGTTAACCTCGGAAAGAAAGGTTCTGGAGAGAACACAGAGCTAGTGTACAAAATAGGGTTTGAGTCAGGAATACTGGACGGGGAGATTATTAAGCAACTATCACGTATTCAGGGTAGCGGAAGAACATGCAAGATTACTATTGAAGGGTTAAAATTTATTCCTCCAGAACAGATGTCATTGAACTTTGACTCTGACCCTGATGAGAAAATTGTTAATCTGACAACAGGGGAAGTTATTCAGTAGGAGGGGAAACCCTCCTTTTTCATTAAGCTGCTAAAGAGGGATGACAATGCTAAGAATGTTTACTGATGGTGCTGTTACAGGTAATGGAACACCTAAAGCAGTAGCTGGAAGTGGTATCATATTTACTTACGAAGGAAGAGTAATTAGAAAATTTAACCTATACTTGCCAAAGAAAGACTATCCACCTTACCAGTCTAACAACACTGGGGAACTAGCTGGGGTTGTATTCGGTATTAGCCAACTATCTAAACCTATAAGTATTGAAGTTATATCAGATTCATCATATGTAATAGACACGATGAACCTTAAAAGGTACGAGAACTGGGAGAGAAATGGGTGGTACACTTCGAATCTTTCTCGTGTTTCTAATAAGAAATACTGGGAAGAGTTAATAAAATATAACAGACTCCACAATGTACTATGGACTCATATGAAAGGTCATCAGTTTGAGAGAGAACATGCTGGTGAGAACTTAGCTGACTTAGACTTTGATATCAGGATGAATAATATTGCAGATGAACTAGCAGTAATGGCTAAGAAGAATATTATTGTTGACGAGTGTTCTGATGATTACTTAGATATTATGAACTCATTAGAAGAATTTACAGCTACAGGAGACTTCAGTGACAAAGAGGGAGAGATGGAGTGGTGAGAGTACTTGGAATTGATCCTGGAAATGTTGAGTCGGCATACGTTTTACTAGACGATAATTTAAAGCCAGTTAGATTTGGTAAGGTTAAAAATGAGGAACTTAGTGACATGATCTATAGAGGGTTATCTGATGAGTGTACAGGTGTGGCTATAGAGATGATTGCAAGCTATGGTATGGCTGTTGGTGAAACAATTTTTGATACTTGTGTATGGATAGGTAGATTTACAGAGCAGGTTATAAACGAATCGGGTATAACCCCAACGTACATCTATAGAAAAGATGAGAAAATGAACCTGTGTCATACAATGAAGGCAAAAGATAGTAACATCAGACAAGCACTCATAGATCGATTCGGTATAGTAGGCAAGAAAGCTTCGCCAGGATTCTTCTATGGTTTTAAGTCAGACATATGGGCAGCAATGGCTGTAGGTGTCACCTACTATGACATGTACGTAGCGAAGGAACAAACTTGCCAAGGTAGCATATAATGTAGTACTACAGGTTAAAGGGGAGAAATTTATATGACAGGTGAAAAAGTCAGAGCACAGCTAAGAGTTAGTGGTACTACTATCCCGTCTAAATTGGCAGGTTCAATTGTTAAGACACTACATGAAGGAACTGACGTTACCCTAATGGCTATCGGTGCAAATGCTAACAACGCAGTTGCAAAAGGTATGATTGTAGCTAACTCATTTTTAGCTCACGAAGGTAAGAAGCTTGAAATTGTACCTGCTTTCGGAGAAGCTACAACGACCGACAATAAAGAGGTTACAATGCTTAACTGGTATCTAAAACTAGCATATTTGTAAGGAGAGACATTGACATGAAACTATTAGTTATAGCACCACATTACGACGACGAAGCACTCGGATGTGGAGGAATGCTAAATAGGTTATCATCTTCTGGAGCAGAGATACATGTAGCCGTAATGACAGGAAAAAGAAAGACTAAGGGATTATATGACAACGAACTATCTAATACACTACGGAGACAGTCAGAGACGGTAAAGGACATTCTAGGGATTAAGAAATACCATATATACAATCTGGAAGATGAAGAACTGTACCAAGATTTTTCTAGTGTTAGGCATGCTATAGAAGGTATTAGAGACGAGGTATGTCCTGATGCTATACTAATACCAGGTATTCATGACTTAAATCAAGACCATGTTACTGTACACGAAGCGTCAATGATAGCTTTTAGACCTGCTACGTACAGACGTTCTTTTAACTTACTTGCTTACGAAGTAGTCAGTGCTACAGATCAGTCTCTAATACCTTTTAAGCCTAATTCTTTTTTTGAATGCAGTGGTATGAACATTAAAGCAAAAGTAACAGCAATGGAGGCATACTTAAGTGAGTGCTACGGGTCTAGGGATGCTCATGGGATTATATCAATTGCTAAGTACAGAGGTATTCAATCAGGATATGAATATGCAGAAGCATATCAACTTCTTATCAGCAAAGGAGATCATATGAAATGAGGATTGTAGAACCAGAGGTATTTGTAGAAAATTTTTCTCCTACTTCTATTATGACTAAACTTGAAAGAATAGGAAGACTTTGCTACAAAAGTGGAGATAAGATTGAACCTGGAACAGCAGACAAATTTATAGCTGGGTTAGTAAAAAGTGGTCACGAAGCTATGATAGAGCATGCTAGTTTTACAGCAAGATTTATATGCAATCGTGGTGTAAGCCATGAACTTGTAAGACATAGACCTCCTAGTTTTGCACAGGAGTCACAACGGTACTGTTGCTATTTGGATGATAAATTTGGAAACGAGGTTACATTTATTAATCCGTTTTTCCACAAAGGTAACGCACGTAAAATTACTCTTTGGAAAAATGGGTGTGCTTTCGCAGAAGAAACTTATTTAGCCTTGCTAGGATTTGGTGACAAACCAGAAGAAGCAAGAGGAAGTTTACTTAATGATACAAAAACGGAATTATACATAACAGCTAACGTAAGAGAGTGGAGACACATACTAACACTTCGTGCAGACGTACATGCTCACCCTCAGATGAGACAAGTAGCTATTCCATTGTTATTGTACCTACAGGGTAGGCTACCTATTTTGTTCAACGACATTTCGTATGACACAAATTTTAATGAAGAAGATTACGCAGAAGTATTTACAGAAAGTTTTTAAAGTAAGCTGGAGAAATCCAGCTTTTTCTTTACGAAATTTATTGATGAATATTTAGTTATATGATAAAATAGATACAAGAAGAGGGAAAAACCCAACAGAATCAACATTCTATGGGTTAGAAAATTCTTGCAATTAAAAATTACTTTCAGTTAAGAAACGTAATTAGGAGGGATTACATGTCAGTACAATTGACCTTAGAGGAGTTGTTTACCGTAGACAAGTCAAAAATTGAGCTAGTAAAAGACGCAGTAAAAGAATTAGAGAAACCATCTGCA
>Ga0302271_10003390_pt1 | contig 13501 bp, 6 predicted proteins | sample III_Bog_N1_1_FD_198767 | JGI IMG/M metagenome (GOLD analysis project Ga0302271, IMG submission 198767) | Peat permafrost microbial communities from Stordalen Mire near Abisko, Sweden - III_Bog_N1_1 | ecosystem: Environmental > Terrestrial > Soil > Wetlands > Peat | place: Sweden: Abisko... | reverse complement strand
TTATTTAATCATCGACTTCTATGAGTCCTGTTTTCCTAAAATAATAATAAAACCAACAAAAAAGAACTTTTTGAATTTTCAAGAATATCCCTAAACTTTTACAATTTTCTCATGAGAAAAGATTTGACACATGCACAATCAATCTTTGCATTTATTTTCTTGAGCAACCAATGCTTCAACGCTTACCTGTTCATCTCAGTAATGATCTCCTCTCAAGATATTACCAAGCAAATAACTTCGATGCTTGCTATTTTTTTAGATAAATTATTCATTCTTTTAAGTATAGATAATGATCCTGCTAAAAAGCTATTTGCTGTACTTGATTTTTGCTATCTAGGTCCAGTTTACATGCTTTTCGACACGTCACCCATCACTGAAGTGTTCAGATTTTATTTTAGAAATTATGTGTTTCTCTTTTTACAGACTCTCAGTATCTTCTACTTTGAGATTCTCAGTGACCTCAGCATTTCCATTACAATACTTTACTACGCTAATTATCTGATCATGATTAGTCTTTTGTTAGGGGCTTTCATCGAGAAAGACAGTCCGTTATCTATTTAAGACACCTTTTTTTAAATAGCTACTTATCTTTTGCAATCTTCTTTGCTATCTATCACACTATTTTCTGGATTCAATCTTGGATACATCCATTATATTGGACTGATTATTTTTGATTTACCTTATAAATATTTTAATAAGTACAAACGTAACTATTGGTGCTCAATTAAAGGCGTTTTAGAGAGTATTCTATCTTTGTTTTTATTTCACACTTAAACTATCACAATGAATGATAATCTCATGATAGATCGGTCTAGAATATTAATCTCTTATTTCTCAACATCGGTTAAGTTTATTACTCTTGTGATCTATGTTATTTTCAACTTCACAGAGATTATTACTAGCCCTTTTTAAGAAGAATCATAGACTTTTAATCAAATACGCTCAATCAACATACTGGTGTCTCTTTTCTTTGGTGGTATTTATCTGATCCTTCGCGCAAGTAGACAAATATTTGAAGTCATTTTCTAATGGCGAACATTCCAGATAGATTCTGTTCAAGATTTCAATAAAGCAAGAATTTTGGTAGGATAAACACCATCTAGGATAAAGCAATTTTAACTTTTCATAGATGACAGCTTTTATTCATCACTAAAGACAAATTTATATCTTCTATCAACTTATTGCAATGGTATTTGTTTAGCAGAGTATGGTCTTGAGAAGGCCATTTAATAATAAATTGAAGCTACCAACTTTCCTTGCACATTTAGAACCAATCATAGATTTCCATTAATAATATGTGAAAACTGCCGCTCTGAAAATCTTCTAATCAAGTAGGATATTCCTTATGAAATAGTCTGCAATTTAGGATCTTTGGAAAAAAATAACAGATTTCAAAATGTAGACTAACAAATCTAATTTATCTATGCTCGAGTGGAAAGAGGTCTTTTTAACAAAGCTACCAGGAAACATATTAAGTTGAATTTTAATTACCCAATTTCAATTAGATTAAAGCAGATTTTCTCAAAGTACAACTCAGTGCTGTTAATGATCACATCTTTTGACAAAATATTGAAATCACAAATGACTTTCTCACCTGAACAAGTCCTCTACGATCTCTATACGACTGAATGATAACCGTTGGCAAGATATTTACAAATCTAGCTTGCATCAATCAATATTTAATGTTTCAGAAATAGAAAATATTATTTTAGTTTTATCATTTTTTTGTGTTCATATTATTTTCCACAGTTTGATATTTGTTTAATAGTTCATCGCACTCAAAGTTTGATTTTTATAGAAACATAACTAATTAAATATCTAAGAAAAAGAATATCCTAAACTTTAAAGTATGTAAGTTACACCTCGATAATTCGTTTACGCTTTCATTTTCTTGAGCAACCAAAGCTTCAATGCTTACCTATTCATCTCAGCAAAAATCTCCTCGCAAGATTATTCCAAACAAATAACTTCGATGATTGCTATTTTTTAGATAGGTTATTCATTCTTTTAAGTATTGAATATCGCCCTTCTAAAAAGCTATTTGCAGTGCTTGATTTTTGCTATCTAGCTCCAGTTTACATGCTTTTCAACACTTCATCTATCACTGAAGTGTTCACATTTTTTTTAAGAAATTATGCATTTCTCTTTTTCCAGACACACAGTATCTTCTACTTTGAGATCCTCAGTGACCACAGCTAAGCCATTACAATACTTTACTATGCTAATTACTTGGTTATGATTAGTCTTTTGCTAGGGGGTTTTATCGATTTAGCCAATGCCTTATCTCTTAATGACTCATTGTTTTAATTAGCTACTTATCTTTTGCAATCTTCTTTGCTATCTATCACACTATTTTCTGGATTCAATCTTGGATACGTCCATTATATTCTATTGATTCTATTTGATTTACCTAAAATATTGTAATAAGTACAATCGTAAATATTGGTGCTCAATTGAAGGTATTTTAGGTGATATTCTATCTTTGTTTTTATTTAGTAGTTTATTGATCTCGAGGAATGATAATCTCATGATAGAGCGGTCTAAAACTGTAATCTCTTATTTCTCAATATCCTTTAAGTTTATTGCTCTTATGGTCTATGTTATTTTCAACTACACAGAGATTATCACTAGACCTTTTTAAGTAGAATCATGGAATTATTATCAAATACGTTCTATCAATATCTTAGTGTCTCTATTTTTTTGGGGTATTATTTGATTCTTCTAGCAAGTCAACAAATATTTGAAGTTATTTTCTAATGGCGAACATTCCAGATAGATTCTGTTCAAGATTTCAATAAAGCAAGAATTTTGATAGGATAAATTCCATCGAGGATAAAGGAATTTTAGCTTTTAATAGATGAGAGCTACCAATTCATATATTCTAGTAAGTTATTGTAATGGTATTTGTATGGCAGCATATGATCTTGAGAAGTCCATTTAATAATAAATTGAAGCTACTAATTTCCCTTGCAAATTTAGAACTAATCATAGAGTTTCATTAATAATATGTGAAAACTGCCGTTCTGAGAATCTTCTAATCAATTAGGATATTCCTTATTAAACAGTCTGCAAATTAGGATCTTTTGAAAATAATAATAGATTTCAAAATGTAGCTTAAAAAATCTAATTTATCTATGCTCGCGTGGAAAGAGGTCTTTTTAACAAGGCTACCAGACGATATATTTAGCTGAATTTTAACTATCAGATTTCAATTAGATTAGAGTAAATTTTTGCATAGTACAACGCAGTACTGTTAATGATCATTTCTTTTGACAAAAGATTGAAACCACAAATGACTTACTCACCTGAATAAGTCCTTTACGATCTCCATGCGATTGAATGATTATCCTTGGCAAGGTATCCAAAAATATCGCTTGCATCAAGCAATATTTAATTTTTCAATCACACTAACAAACAGTTTAAAAATGGAAAAATTTGTATTTTTCATTTTATCTTTATGAAAACTATTATTAAAAAGATAAGCATTCTAACAGGGGGGGGGGGAGGGATAGGGTGTGATCTCTTCAACCGCAAATTAAGGATTGGGAGGGAAAGTAGAAATCTAATTGAGAAGTGAATCCCTCTCAATGTCATGAACAGTCAATATTATCAAAAGAACAATTCATGGTTTACAAACAACTCACATACTCCCATAGACACTTTGTCACAGAAATTTCCAAGATAAGATTAGATTATTTAGGCAGTAGCTAATCCAAATAATGTATCATCATAATAACATCCATACAAGAGAATGAGTGAACAAAATGAAAGCATTCTAAGAAAAGATTAGAATGGCATTGATGGACATGTTGGGTTTTAGCGGAGAGTAAGTTAATTAAGCACTAGCGAGTTAATGAAGAATATTCAGATAAGTGGATAAATATTACAACGGAATGAGTCATTCAAGCAGTAACAGCATCATGGAAGTTTCTAAGGTGATTTTTCAAAGAAAAACATCAATTCCATCAAATATGGTAATCTCAACAAAGAAATTTATGCTGAGACCAAAAATCCAGGAAAACTATTGAAATAATAAAACAATCTTACTCAGAAAGGGATTCAGCTAAAATTATAACCCTAAGAAATAAACAAGGCTCCATCTTTTGATATGGAATTGCAGAGACAACTCTCTGAATTGAAAATTAAGAAAGCCCTTGATCATTAGGTTGAGGATAAAAATAGATAGGCAGATCTTAGCTAGGTAGAAAATGAAAAACAAAGGCTAGAACAATCAAGAGATTTTCATTCTCAGTATGGCTAGCACTTCTAGAAAGTAGAGTTTCCTAATGATAATAGATAGGATAACTATGAAAAGGAAGTTAAAAATAATAATATGCAAGAAATAGAGGCCACAATTATGGAGCATATTATCTCCAAATAAGACACTGTTCCTGCATAATTTCCAGCAAATCTAATAAAGAAAGCTACTTCAACCATAATTGTTTCGACAATAGAAGAAACCAACACTTCTGAACCTTAAAATATTATCTCCAGGAATAAACAAACAAAAACAAACCTAAATAATTCAAAGCTTTAATCGCAGTTGTAGTAGTAATTGTAGGAATCCAGCGAAGTACATTTGAAATTAAGCTAATATCTAGATTTAAACAGAAAAGAAATAAGCTAACTTGTAAGGGAATATCTTTAAATAACACATTCCTCTTCTATTCAGCTGAGTACGCTTACAGTTCCAATCTCAAAGCTTATCTCTCTTCAACAGTAAAGAAAATAACCTTCAAGTTGAGAGAGCGCAGATTTAATAGTTTTGCAAACAAATTCAATGTGTGAATAATTTGGTTCTTTTTCTTTTTTGAAAGGAATATTTCTGAGAAGCTGCTTAAGAGATTAAAGGAAGAAATGAAGGCTAGGAAACAAACAGAAGAATAAACCAAGGCAATGCTCTAAAGCTAAGACAGAATTATTAAGAATATTGTAAAAGAAACATAGAGAAACTCTAATGAAAAATATTGAATTTCAATTTTTATAAAATTGATAAAATATTGATTTTATGGGTTAATTGTCCTGATTATTTTTAAAAAGGAATCCAAGTGTTTGATGTAATTCGAGAGAGTCTACACTAAGCCAATAGAAGAAGATCAAGAATATTGAACAAATTTTTTTTATAATACTCTGAAGAAAAAAATCTCATTTGAGTAAATTCCTTTATTAGAGAGAGAATAAGTGTCTTGAGGGCTCTCTTAGGTACTATTTATTGGTCTCAAGAGTTTTAGAGGAAAATCAAATTTAAATAATTAACAAATTAGAGTTGTTAAAAGTCATTTAAAGACTAATGTTGGAGATTGAAAAGAAATTTAGAGATGTATTTTTTTGGATTGTTTTGTCTTTTTTTTCCTTTTCATAATATTAATTGTTTATATTAATAAATGTCTTTATTTTAGATAGATATTTTACACAGAATTAGCTTTAAGTCATATTTTGCCCTTTCATTTTTGCAAAAAGAAAGAAAATAATAACAAAATTTTGGAGAAAATTTTAATTTTTTGAATGGGATAAAGTGAAGATCTTAAAATATTTAAAAATTAATTAAAAGTTAACAAAAAATAGCGAAAAATCTAAATAGAAAATGTATTGTTAATCAAGTTGAAAATAATTCACCTTCTTTTTCTTCCAACAGACTCTCAACATTTGAATTAACTACCTTGACAGTTATTATCCCAATAAATTACAAACTTCAACAAAAAAGTCCCCCAAAAAACAAAAATAAAATAACGATTATTTTTAGTGCAATGTTCATTTGAAATTAAATTCAATCATCAAATAATTAAAAATGCTGCGTTTGTGGGAGCAAAAAATCAACAGAAAAATCCAATTATTTCTTTAATATTTTTGCATTCATATTTAAAATGATCTAATCAAGAATCAGAGGAGACAGCCAAGCCAATTCAAGTGACTAGTAATCTCTTTCCCCACAAAAAATATTTTTAAAAGACATTGTATGATATTAAGAATAGTCTGATTAGATTGTAAATCGTTGCTTGGGAGATTGCTTTTGATTGGATTAATTGCACCCTAAAAAGTGGGAGGAAGAAGGATGTACTTTCAAAAAAGTTTGGAATTAATAACAAATAATCCTAGGAGAGGTTTTAAGTAAAAAAAGAAAAAACGAGATGAAAAACAGAGAAAAATCATTTGAAAGAATCTTACCCTCTAATGCAGAACCAAACGTGCATTCTTCAATTGGTTCTGAAGTGACATAAGGTTCTTAACCAGAATAAGGATAATAGTAGTAGATTTATCCTATCTCTATTCCTTCTTAGCAGGCTACTCTGAGAAAAAACAGGCGCCAATTACTTAATGAGCCTCCTAATCATACCAATCTGATTGATTCTGTTTCTTCTAAAAATAAAACCCTACATGACCCAAGCTAACTACTTACTCAAGCTGGTTCTCTTTCTAATTGCCTCCAAGAGATTCCTAAGAAAAATACTCATAAAGCCATTTTCTAAAAGTAGCTGAAGAAACAATCAAAAAAGACATTAAAAAAAAGTGCGAAAAAGTCTTTATGTTACCCATCCTCCCCTCCAATGAAAGTAAACCCTTGCGAAATTGAAAATAACAACATTTGCAATAACAAAAATGTTACTTCAAGCTAAGAAAATGAACTCCCTAGATTTCAAGATTCTAAATAGCTGAGTTCTCAGCAATAAAAATTAGAAGCAACCCCAAAAGGATTGTAAAATGGAGAGAACATAAGCGTAAAAGGCCCATCAGAAAGGTTATCTGACAGGTCTTAATATCATCGAATTCCTCTTTAGCCATTTTCACCTAATTTTATTGATATTTAATCTCAAAATCAACTCCTTTCAGTAATTAAAAGCAATCCTAAAAATGAACCCACCGAAGATATAACTTACTTAGATAGTTCGGCCTAAAAATAACAACAACATCAATAACAATAATAATATCTTTTCACTACTCCAAATAAGCAAGATACGTAATTTCTTCGATATGGCAGTGCTTCTCAACAAGTACTCGGGAGCATGCATGGAGCGTTCTACAGACCAAAATCATTTGGATCTCCAGATCACTCCCCAGATCAAAGGGATTAAGAAAACTAGCTGTTTAAATCAACATACCCTGGGGAAGCAGCAGCTATTGAGAAAATACAAGGCGGAAAACATCATTCTTCAAATGAAAAGAAAACCCCCTGGGAATAATCTTAATAGAATTACTGCTAATCTTCGTTTGTATCTCTCCCAGATGGTCATGTTGCTGAGTATGATAGCTAAATGAACTACTAAGGGTTTTAAACCTAGCAAGAAGCCTCATAGCTTGCTTAGTCCTTCTATTCAGTTGCAACATAGTAATTTTACCAAACCCAAGGGTAATAGTTGAAGCAAGGATAAGGAATTAATCATAGAAATGCAAATATTCCAGGAAGCACAAATAGAAATTACAATAATGTTCATCCTCAATTAGTGTAGTGTGCTAGTAATGGAGGAGATGGAAATATCTATCAAACTGGGGTAGCGTATTCTTCTTTATTTCTAGATATTACATAGATTTAGCCCCAGCAACAACAGCCCAAATAGAATGGTGCCTAACAATCGATTGTTTATGAAGATAATCAACAGCTTTTTGGACAATAAAAAATCTAATAAACCCCATTATCAGTATATCCTACTCAGAATGTAACTGTAGGTTATTAATTTGGCAGTTATGCTAGTTTTGGGCAGAGATCAGCAAGATAATAGATATTTCCCAATTAGGTAATTGTTGGCTATTCATCTGAGAATAGCATTCAAAACAATAATACAAATAGTCATATTAATTTCGATGAAAGATAAGAAGAATTTAGCTTAGATGAGTACTAAAATAATATGAATACCTTAGAGAGACACTCTGATTCTGAAAATAATGAAGGAGAAGAAGAAGATGGAAATGAAAGTTGTAGTGGGGTTATTTCTTCAATTGGATCGATCGAAGGTAAAACGGAAGAGCAGTAGGAGTAAGAGTAAGACATATAAAAACTACCTTAAATTAGAGAAAAGTCATAGCAAAAGTAATCAAAGTTTGAAAATGAAGATGACGAAGAAGTGATTCTAAGTGAATTACCCAAGAAACGAAGAATAAAAGGGAAAAATATAGCTTTGTATCTCAAGCAACAGCAAAAACTGTAGCCTCCTGCTCAGCCATTAGAGAGAAAGCGAAGAGTCAGCAAGAAAAAATTAAATTCCTTGTCCAAAGATGATTCAGAAGAGCACTAAGGCTTAGATTCTTCAAAACCTACTCGGAATAATACTAATACAACTGCTGCAAGGAACAAGTACGACACAAAGAACTTGGTCAAGAATTTCTTGAATCAATTCTTATCTTTCGCAAGCAGTACCGACCCTAAAGAGCAAGCAGAAGTATGCTCAGTGCTGAATGTCGAAAATAAATCATTGCTAAGCTACCAGGAAAGACTTCGGTAGTTCTTAAAGCACAGGAAGTACAACAGATAACTCTTCAAGGAATTTATTCACATCGAGTAATTCAGAGAACTTTTCGCTTATTTTCTATGTCACAAAGCGGAATAGTGGATTCAAAACGGAAGAATGAAGGATAAATTGTCGCATTTTAGAGCCCTCAGTAATTTCAAGTACATATCTTAGAATCACGATACAGTGAAGTCATGGAGGTTCAGATATAATTTTGTCTGATAGACAATAAGAAGCAGGAAGGAGGAAGGGAGATATTTGATAATGAAGGACATTATTTATTTTTATCATATATATTTTTTTTATATTTCGTTATTTTACTTTTATTAATTTTGAATTTTTTTTAGTGATTTCAAATGGAAAAGGCTGCTCGTTTAAGCCTCCAAATCATAGGGAGGAACTCAAAATAATCCGATGACTTTCAACTTGCTTACTATTTTTAATGTTAAACTAATTTCCATTCTTTTTTCTATTTGAAAAATGCACTCTCATCCACTACATTTTCTATCAAATTACCTTAAGAACTTGATAATATTAAACAAAATTTGATTGTTAGTTTTCATTTGCAATATTAAACAATAAAACTTTGATTTCTTAAACCAACCTAGCAAGCCCAGACAACAAAAGACAACAAAGAGAAAATAAACAGTAATTAATCACAAAATAAAGAAAGAGTTGCATTATATTTTAGGGGAAATATGTCAGATCTCAAGGATACAAAGATCAATGGCAAGTATCTCATCGGCTAGAAACTTGGATCTGGTTCATTCGGAGATATCTACTTGGGTATTCCTACAAGATTGGAACAACTTGAAGAGTCTAACATTTTTTATTGTTTTTCTCAGCTACTAATACAGAGACGAAAGAGATTGTTGCAGTCAAGCTTGTAAGAAGAAATAGAAGGTTTATGTGTGATTGACAAGCTGATATTGGCTTAAGTTATTGATTTGGCTAATATTTTTAGGAGGATAGCAAGTCAAAGCATCCTCAATTATTGTTTGAGGCTAAAATAATGAAAACTCTTCAAGATCGAAGTAAAAAAGATAATTTTTTTTTGAAATTTGAAAGAAGAGTATGTTATCCAATTTGCTGGAATACAACCCAACAAACAATCTAGTTACCAGATTCTAATACTTCTTTGATCTTTAGTTGGTATCCCCAAGCTATATTGGTATGGTCAGGAGGCAGGATGCAATGTCATGGTGCTTGATTTGCTTGGTCCATCACTTGAAGATCTTTTCAATCTCTGCAAGAGAAAATTCTCTCTCAAAACAACAATCATGATATGCGATCAAATGGTATTTTATGATCTTTTGGCATAAACCAACTAAAAATATGTTTCATTCTCAAAATTCCTAATGTTCCTTTTTGTTTTCCCCCTCAGATTTAGCGTGTAGAGAGTGTTCATTTCAAGAGCTACATCCATCGAGATATCAAACCAGATAATTTTCTAATCGGTTTAGGCAAGAAATCCAACACAATCTATGTCATCGACTATGGTTTAGGAAAGAAATTCCGTGATTCTAAGACGCACTAACATATTCCCTATCGAGAAAACAAGAACCTAACAGGTACTGCGAGATATGCTTCTATTAATGCCCATCTTGGTATTGAGCAATCCAGAAGAGACGATCTAGAAGCAATCGGATATGTGCTGGTGTATTTCCTGAAGGGTTATCTGCCTTGGCAAGGGATCAAAGCGAACAATAAATAAGAAAAGTACAATAAAATCATGGAGAAGAAAATGTCCACTCCAGTTGAAATTCTCTGCAAAGGACTACCAATAGAATTCTCAACTTACTTGAACTACTGCAGATCGTTGAGATTCGAAGACAAACCAGATTATCTTTATCTAAGAAAGATGTTCAAAGAACTCTTCTACAGGGAGAATTACGAATGGGATTATATCTATGATTGGTGTCTGCCTATCGCTGTAAAACAAACAAATAATTATGATAGATCTAAATTAAATACTTCAACATGTTTTTCGATTAAAAGGGAGAGAAGATAACAACTTACTCAAATGGCAAAATATCAATCACAATCAATACAAATCCTCCATCTCAATCGAATCCACCTGTTACACTTCATATCAGTAAGCATAAATCCAAAAAAGCTAATAAAAATAGAAAGTTTTAATAATGGAAATACGTTGCTTGATTAAGAAAGCACAAAATCTTTATTTTTGTTGAACTTTTTCAAGATGAGACACTCATGGGAAAACAAGGTGATGATGATAAGATCAAGAGCGATTATTTAAAAGACAAAGCTGATGCACTCATCAATCAAATGGAAACACTTGAAAAACCAGACGACCAGTAACTGCAAGACAGTATGCTCCCTCCTACAGAAAGAGGCATAGACAAACCAAATATTTCAGGAGAAGTCTCAAATCGGTAGAATGTTTCTGATTAGAATCCATATGGAGCAATTGATCTTGGAGAGGTGAAGGTTGACTTAAATTAGACACCTTCTCATGGAGGTATGGATTATGGAAATACGCCTGCATATGATATGGGAGGAGCTTATGCTTATGGTAACTATGGAGCATATTAGACACCTTAGTATGAATTCAACAATACGAATAACTCAGATGGAAATAATTATTATGATAACAACAACAACAATAACAATAATATCAACAATATCAACAATAATAATGGCCCAAACAACAATAATAATAATTCAGGTGAAAATGAAGCTAAAGAGACTGTCTTCAATATGAACAATTGAAACAAAAAAATAGGATGTTTCTGTTTATGTGTTTTAGTAGATTTTTAATCAAAATTCCTTTTAAATTTGGGTCAACGTAACTGATTATTTTAAATACTAATCACCTCATTTGATGGATTATTGATTTAGACCATTCATTTTCAGAGATAAACTTAACTTTATTGTATTTCCTTATTGTAGACAACTAGAATAGGGAGATATTTAGATTTTTTTCTGGGTGCTCGAATGTCTCCTTTAATAATCGTTTTCTTGCCCTTCTCCTGATAAAAAAAAAATCAATAATTTAGTAAAAACAAAATAATCTTAAGAAATTATCAAATTCAATCTTATCTTATGGAAAAAGATCATCAAAACGATTAACAAAACAATGTTTGCCCTTCATGTAAGGCCACAGGTCAAATCATCCCAATTTGCTATGGCAAACCTAATGCGGCTGGAATAAAGAAAGCAGAAAATAAATAAATACTTCTTGGAGGATGCATGGAATCAGATAATTGCCCAAGGAAGTATTGCAAAGCTTGCAAACACAAATTCTGAGAAGAATGTTGAAGGGCACTAATCAATGGACGGTAGATTGGAAAAGTTGTTGGACTGAAGAGAGAGAAAAACATTTATTTTATTAGTATTCTCAAATGTTACATAAGGTATTTCTGAGAATAATACTTAAAATGAAAAGAGAGATTCAACAATTTGTTTTAAGTTCAAATAGTTCTTTGGTATTTTTGTTATCATCTTTTACGTTTGTTGTTAAAATCTATCAGCAAAATATTACATCATCAATCTTTTTCAATATTTTATGTGCTTTCGAAAAGGTATTAATATGACTACAATTTTAACTATTTAGGTATTTCAATAAAAACTACAGCAATAGGTTGTTGCTAACTCCAAACAGTGTAAGCTAGCAAGTTATGGTTTTTTATTTGTGAAGAAACTTGTAGAAAACACCCAAAACAATAAAAATAACTAAACATTTTTTCTTAACTTCCTCTCAGCAATATGATTACAGTAGTTGATAGCTCTGGAAGAGAAGACACAGAAAAAATATATTACGCCATTACTGGCATTTAAAAAATCATCCTTGAATCCATAGAATTTTCTTAAATTACCATCTTATCATCTGGAGTTCATAGATTTAATTTAGATGGTAACTTCTTAATGAAAGCAAATAGCAGGATAGTGTCGATCGGCATTAATTGATGGTAAAGTGCTTGATTGGATGGATGTAAGAGTAATTATATTTTTATGATAATTGTCAATAAGTAGCTTTTTTTAATTCATCCATAAGATTGTCTGTTTTAATAGTATTTAATAACACTTTCGATTTATCTTCTTCAATTTCAGCTGTTATATGCAACTACCTCAACTTTTTTATTTTGTTTTCAAAGATGGCTAAAAAATTAATAGACAAAATATCCAAAGACACAATTATTTTTAACAAAAAGGGCTAATAAAAAGGAAACTAAACATACGCCCAACTGAATGAATCAGTGAAAATAATAAAAAAGGTTAATAATATGGAATTAATTCTGAGTTAAGTGTCCTTTAAACTTATTTGAATGATTTCAATGAATACTCTCAATTTGAATGCAATGTAAAATACTATCTAAGCAGAAAAATCAGAACTGTAGCATTTTTTTTGTTTAGCCTTTCTATTCTCTTTTTAATAGGCGAATTCGCTGCTCTAATCAAATTTTTATAGACACTTTATGAGAAAATTTACTTATCTAGAAAAATCGAAGTTTGAAGACACTAACAAGCAACTAATTACACAATTTAATAATTAAAACTCTCAACTTCGCTTCTTTTTTGAAAGAAACAAACTACAAAAACAAACAAAAATATAATCCTAATCCTCCCTGTTCTCTTTAAACAAAAATGAATTAAAGTGCGCCAAAAGAACAAGAGAATACCTGTCCTTCTTGCAAAGTAGTTGGTTAGATCATCCCAATCTGTTATGGTTACCCAAGTGACGAAGGTTTTTAGTAAGCAAAGGAGAAAAAGATAATGCTTGGAGGATGTATTGTGACCTCTAATTAGCCAACAAAATACTGCAAAGCTTGCAAGAAATCATTCTGAGTGCTTGGGAGTGCAACGTGCAAAGCAATTCAACTAATAATAATAATATAATAAGGTTATTTTGTCTTGAAATTGATAAGTTATGTTTGCAGTGAATTGGTTTGACTCATATTTTTTTGATAAATTACATACATTATTAATTGTTTAAAGAAAAACTATTCTCAAATTTCTGATGTCATTTAGCATTTTTTTAATAGTAAAAAAATAATATTTTCTTGTGAGAAAACGAGGGATTTAATCCGATATCTTAA
>Ga0302271_10003389_pt1 | contig 13502 bp, 5 predicted proteins | sample III_Bog_N1_1_FD_198767 | JGI IMG/M metagenome (GOLD analysis project Ga0302271, IMG submission 198767) | Peat permafrost microbial communities from Stordalen Mire near Abisko, Sweden - III_Bog_N1_1 | ecosystem: Environmental > Terrestrial > Soil > Wetlands > Peat | place: Sweden: Abisko... | reverse complement strand
TTATGGTGTTATAAACTTCAAGCAATCTATCTAATTTCTGCAGGGAAAGTAAAAAAAGTTCTATTTATAAGTAGGCACCTTTGTAATTAAAATTAAGCCTAAAGTAAAGCTCACTTCTTACGTAAGAAGGAATACTAAACAATTTTTTTTTATTTAATTTAATTATGTTTAATTTTCCAACGAATAATATCACCTACTTTTTAATGTTATATAATGTTTATTTATTCTACGACCATTTTTTAAAATAATGTTATTTTTTAAAAAATAGCTGGCTGATTTAATACTTTGTGTAAAATGACACTTATATAAAAAAGAACGTCCAAACGTAAATTTAAAGTTTTCACAAATATTATTAAATAAATTTCCCTTTTTTCGGCGTATTCCTTAGCATAACTTTATGTAATTGATAATCTTTATAATCACTAATAAAAAAATTTTAAACGTTGTCTATTAATAAGTAGTTCACCATTAATTAGTTAATCTTTTTTTAATAGGTAAAGGTCTATGTTATATCAATACGAATAGGTAATTTATCTTTAATACGTTGATTTATAATAAGAAGATCTACTATAAAAAATCTAAAAAATTTAAATCTTAACACTTAATTTAGAATAAAGTTTTTTAAAGTATGAACGTTTAGTTTTTATATTTTTGTTTATGTTTTATAGAATTATAAAAAATTTTTCTTTACTAAGTTTAATTTTTTAGCTATTATAAATCATTTTTATTTCATTATGATTAATAATATGTATAAATTTGTTTTGCTAACCGAAGTCCACGTTTACGTTGAAGAGATTAATAATTCACCCCACATATTCTGTTTTACATTTTTTACTTAAGCGATATTTTGATTTTAAGCGTAAAATCATATTTTATTTATAAAATGCTTTTAATTGCCTCAAGCATTAAGTGAAAGTCAATATATAAGGAGATAGCTCAATTGGTAGAGCATGAGCCTGAAAAGCTTAGGTGGTGGTTCAAATTCCACCTCTCGCTAAAAAACACTTGGGCGGAATGGTAGACGCGTTAGTCTCAAAAAACTAATCTGTTAAAAGGTAAGAGTTCAAGTCTCTTAGTTTGTATATTTAGGAAGGATGGCTGAGTTGGTCTAAAGCGGTAAGTTAGCTAACTTACTAAAACGTTTATAGCGTTTTCATGGGTTCGGAATCCCATTCCTTCCATTTAAAAATATTTTAGAAAGATGTTTTATACCTTCTGTGTAAAAAAAATAAAAACCAGTATTTTATATATTTTTTTACATGAGGTCTATTTTACATAAACATATTTATTATATTTTTTTGTTATTTTTAAATAACATTATATTATGTAAAAAACGACGTGGTTTTAATTTGTAAAGTACATAAAACAAAAGTATTACGATGATTTTTTTATAGTCAAAAAAATTTGATATGTATTATATTTTCATTTTATTAAAAATTACTAGAATTTAATAATTACTCTGATAAAAAGCAGTACTTTATTAATATAAAAAATGCTACTTAAATTTATGACAAAAAATACAAGCAATATTAATAAAGATATCTTTATTAATATTGCTTGAGATATCTTAAATAATATTTATTATTTAAAATAAATATTATTTATTATACGTAAATAATTAAAATGCGCTAATCGTACTAATAATAATTAATAATATTTAGTATAAAATAAAATTTTGCATTTAATAAAGCATAGTAATATAAAAAATTTGCTAAAAAAGCCTTAATAGTGGAGGAATACCTGCTAAAGAAAAAAGTAATTAATGCTAAAGATACTGCTAAAAATGAATGACTAAAACTTATAAATTTTTAGTTCACTAATAAATATTAATTCTTTATAAGAGTAAGTTTTTTGTATTAGTTATAATAAGGATAATAAAATATAAGCTAAAAAAAATATTAAGTAAATAAGTAAAATAATGAAGCTTTCTAAACCAATGGTTGTACCTAAAGACATGCTTAATTGTTAACCAGCCTATGTGTGAAATTGAACTTATAAGCCCAAAAAGTGCGTAAATGTTCTTGATATTAATGCGCAAAGGCTACCTATAATAATAGATAAAAAAGAACTAATTTAATAATAAAGTATGCCAATAAAGTTGACAATTATTAAAAAATTAGATATAATAATTTAATCTAATATTGTATAACCTGTTATTTTTGATATGCTAACTAAAACGAGTAAAAAGTAATAAAAGGAGTATTAGTATAAATATTCTATTAACCATGTATGAAATGGGATTAAAGCTAATTTTAAATAAAAATGTGCTTAATAAAAGAATCATTGCATAATATAATAGATTAAGTAGAATAATAAATATTAGTAATGTTTATTGGAATAATTAAGAAATAATATTTAAAGATTCTAAATCTAAAATACCTGTTATAAAAATATATAATACTAACAGCTAGTTAAATAAATAATTGAAGAAATAGCACCTTAAAATTAAATATTTAAGTGAAGCTTTCTATGGATAAAATGTAATTTTTATTTAAAAGCAGTTAATATATATAAGCTTAAGAGAATTTAGTTCGATAAATAAAAATAAAGAAATAAAGTCTTTGAAAGCTAATAGCTAATAAGGAAGCTAATATAATTTAATAAAATTAATATTAAATATTCATATTTTTTGAAAGAATATTTTAGAATGTTTTATAATATAAAATATTAAAATTACTAGAAATTATAATTATTAATTTTATTTAATAGTATAAAATTATCATAGGATGAAAAAGTAGTTGTAAGATATAAATTACTTTTTCAGCATATTATAAAATAATATGCTGTTATTATATTAAAATTAGCATAATAAAATTTATTAGATAAATTAAATGCTAAATTTAATTTATCTAATAAATTTTATTATGATATTAAAACTAAAAAGTAATAAAATAGAAATACAAAATAATATTTCTTGGAAATATAGTTATGAAATTTAACATTTTTGTTTATGATTTTAGTTAATAAAACAGATTTCTGAATTAGAAAAAAAAGTAATTTTCTATAAAATCTAAAAAGACGTCCTTCTTTATTTTTTTGATTTAGCTAATGAGAAAAATAATAATTATTTACGCGCTATAATAAGTTTTAATTAAATTATTAACCGTTTGATCTTATAAAAGGTTCAAAAATAGTTGTTGCTGCACCCATTAAGTACAACTAAAGTAAATACAATTAGTAATGTTATTAAATTCTCTTGGATCCATGTCACTTATACCAGAATATTTTTTTTCTCATCTACTTTACCAAATATTATTTTACTGAAAAGTAATATATTATTAGATTGAATTAAAAAACAAGCCAATTAAACTTAATAATGATATAAATTTTACTAGTTTGTATTAAGCCAGTTAAAATTAATATTTTCACCAGCAAAATTACTCGTTCCTTGGTAAACTTGTATTAGCTAATAGTAAAAACACCAAAAAAACTACCAAATAAAGGCATAATCTTGAGTAAGCCCACTATAACTAGCAATAAAGACGTGTTGTATAACGATCATTAAAGAACACCTATACATAAAAATAAACTCGCCAGATACAAATCCATGTCCCTAACATTAAATAAATTGCACCTGCAATTCCTTCATGCGTTTTCTGAAAACAAACCTAAAATTACATAAAACTCATATGAATAATAGAAGAATTAAGCTATAAGTTTTTTTAAATCTATTTGTACTAAAGTTAACACAGGAAATATAAACAATACCCAAAATACATAAAGTATAAACTAAAGGTTTTGAAATAAGATATACCAAAAGGAAATTAATGGAAAAGCAAATCTTAAATAAAGCCATAACCACCTAATTTTAAAAGAATTCCAGCTTAGTAATACAGAACCTGCTGTTGGTGCTTCTGTATTGTGCTTCAGGCAGCCAACCATGTAATGGAAAAATAGAGGGATTTTTACAGCTTAAAGCAATTAAAAAGCCAAAGAAAAGTAATAATTGTTCATCTTTCTATAAAATTTATAGATAATAAATAAATTAAATCTAATGTATTATAAGTATTCTTGTAAATACAATAATACTATAAGTAAAGGTAATGAACCAATTAAAGTTATATAAAAAAAAACTATATGCGGCAAACCCACGTCTTGTTACGTGATCCCCAGATACCTATTTATTAAGAACATGGGTATTAAAACTGCTTTCAAAACATATGTAAAAAAATAATAAATTAGCAGTACTTAAATACTTGTATTAATAAAAAATCTTATAACCAGTAAACATATAGTAAAATTCTTTTACTCTAAAAGTTATAGAATACCAACTACAAGCAAAGCTAAATAGGGATAAAAAAAGTAGATAAAAGAATCATAAAAGATAAGTAATTCCATCAAAGCCCACTTGTGTACGTATTATTAAATAAATTAATCCAATTATACTTTAAAATCAAAAAAGATAAGATTCATGATTGGTCTCATCCAAAACATCTTGTTAAGACACAAGCTAATAAAAAGATTATTAAAACTATAATGTAAAGAAGTCAACAAAATACGATTGTTCCTGAAAATTTTCCATGAACATTAAATGAATAATTAGCTATTAAAGGGAATAATGATATACTAGGGTATAATTATTGTTAGGATATCATACTTTTGATCCGGAGTTAAGCCCATTGCCAACGATTAAATTAGATAAAACATTCATTCTCGGTTTTTAATTAATATATGACTTTAAATTTTTTAATAATGAAAATTTATTTGTCCTCTATTGAGATGGATTCATGAGGAATAACAAAGAAACTTTCAATTATAGTCATATAATTCTTCTGATTTTCTTTAGTAAGTAGCAATACAACTTGTGTAATCTAAAGCGCCAAGTTCTTTCTAAAGCTTCTTTTTCAGCTTTTCGACGTAATTGTTCCGGAGTTAATTTTGAAGGATACTTAATATAAAATTCTAAAAATTTTTCTTTTGGTTCTGCGAGTCTTTTAACGAAATTATATCGATATCTTTAAATATTTTACAAGAGTTTTATCTTTTGCTCCATAAAATAAAAATAAGGTAATTTAGAATTTAATGCGAAAGCTTTTTTATCAGTGTCATTAAAATTTAACAAGGTTTTCTAAACCATAGCCACTATTTAAGATCTATGGTTTTATAAAATTTTGTACGGGTAATTAAGCTCAAAATTATTTAAATAAGGCACACTCCTTAAAAGTATCTCTATAATTTGTATATTAATAAATTATTAGATTTAATAGGATTGACAATCTTTATGCATATAATTATTTTGTCTAAAAAGAGCTCTAAAAAAATAGGTATTGGAGTATTTCTTCTACTAAAAAATGCTTGTTGGTTCAGATAATCCTTAAAAGGTCTTTTTTAAAAAAAGATAACTAAAGAAATTTTGAAACTCTTTCATCATCTTCTTCATCTTCTTCTTTTAATAGGATCATCATCCACCTTTAAATATCTTCAGCATCTATATCACTGTAAGGGTCATTAGAATTATGCAAGCGAAGCGGACAACATAGTTCCTTTTGGTTTTCTTTTCTTTAAACGTTTTATTTGTAGCTTTTCGTAAACTTATTCTTGTTTTTTTTACTAATTTCGTAACGTGTTTTATTTAATTCGTTTAAAATTTTAATTAAAAGAATTTATATTGGAAAGATCTCTGTGAATTTTTACTAATGAAGGTGTTTTAATAAATATTGTTTTTGCAGTGTAAAATGTTCTAATAAAACGTTTAGATCTAAAATAACTACTTATGCTATCAAAAAAGGCTACTATTAGACCCATATTGTTGACGTTTGGATAAATGTTAATTTCCATTTATAGTAACGTGTTTAATAATCTATATAATTTAGCTTTTAAGTTATCATATTCATCATATTTGTGCATTGAAATAAAAGAATGTATTCTGAATCATTTTCTACATCTACATTTAATCATAAAATCATTATAATTAAGATTAATGATATAACTGATTAATATTATCATAAAAAGTAAATAAATCCATTTATTAAAAATAAATTTTCATAAACACGATAATGATACTTTAGTAGCTTGGTATTTATCTGCTACTTGAAATATTACGTTCCGTAGTACTACCTTGTTGTTCTTATAAAATCAAAATCTTCATTACTTTTTAGAAAGCCATCTAGCAACAACCAAAATTTCAGAAAAATCATTATAATTAGCTTAATTTAATGTTTTTTACTTGACTACTCATACTATCATTATGAATCGAAAGAAATATCAAAATTTGATGTATTTTACTAAATCATAAAGATTTAATTCTAAGAAATAAATGTTTTAAATAAGTATAATTATAAGAGTTTATAAGCTTTTTCTAAATCATAAAGGTCCTCAATTGCTTAAACTTAATTTTTGAGTTTTATCCTTAGTATTAAGAATATTTTTTCAAAAAAAAAGTAAAATCATCATTCAAACCTTTCTTTATTACTAATATACAATAATTTATTTAGAAAATGTCTTAGTGGTCTGTAGAGAACCATCCACATTTAAAATATTTAACACCAAAAATACTAAGTTTAGTTTTCTTTTCTAATAAAATCTTCCTGCTAAGAATTCAAATTCATTCTCTAATTCATAATCATGCGTTTACATCCCATAGAAGAGTATCATCATCCTCTTCATTTTAATAATTCTGAATCTTCTTCCGGACACCAGTTCAGTCCAATAAGAAAATTCTATATCTTCTTTCCATATCTTCAGATTGAATATGATCACGTACAATTATGTTTGTCATACTTAAGTTTTCCTCTTTCTACGTAATCAACATCAGGCTCTTTCTGAATCTATTTGCATCATGGGAGATTCTTGTCTTAAAGTCCACTTCATAAACAATTGGTACACTTTCCCAAAAATCAAAGTTTAGTATCAAAAAATTTAAAGTGATCTTTATTAAAATGTTCATTATACCTCCATTTCTTCGTCAAAAGTAAGTACTGCGTGATCTAAATGGAACCATTGCATCCTTTGCAGCGAGATTTTCAAATTCTGTAATTATCTTTGATTTCTTCACATTAAATTCGAAAGATGAACTCGTTGATCAATTATGTAAAAAACTACCAATAAAAGGAGATTAATGGTATATGTTTACTGCGTTAAAGATAACCAAAATTCTTCTTCATGTTGATATAATTCTTCTTTCGAATTCTTTAACCTCATCTAAAACACTTAATAGCATTATTAGAAGAATTATTATAAACGTCAATTTATAGCCATGTGATCCTTAATTAAATTATTTTCATTACTTTAATTGAATTCGATAATTGAATTCAAAAGAAGGCCAAATGTTAAAAGCATAACGAATTACAAATTTAAAATGACCTAAAAGTGCATTACAGAATTGGATGGTAACTTGGAGGAAAATACAGCATAATTGTATGAAATCCCCAGTTTAGGTGATTCAAAAAAAGTACTAAAATTCAGAGTATATAAGTATATCCGCGAAATGAACACGTGCTCATTTCCAACCCCCAGTATTCACCTACATCTAAGATTTGATAAAATAATCTTCATGCCACCAATTGTTAAAAACCTAAATAAAATAAAAAACGAAAGCCATAATTACAATCCAGGATACTTAAACCCAATAACAACACAAATAGTCCAAAAAGCGCAATATTATAGCACTATACGCACTATAATGCCTAAACAATAAATGGGTATAAATAACTCATAATAAAGTGATATACCCATTTCATGGTCATATCCTCGAGAATCATGCATTAAACCTTGCACATTCATATTGTGAAAATGAATGAACATTAGTAAGGAAATTCTTTAGCTGTAGTTAAGATACGTGCAAACCATTATACGACGAAAATTATAATAAGCTCCAAAATAGTAATGATTAATGATTATACAACATATATAAGTATATTTCGAATGTTACTGGCAAAGTTATTAATAAAAATAGATAATACTTTTTTTAATTGATTGAACTGCTAACAAGTGGCGCCAGTTAAAAAATAGTGTTTTTTTTATAATAAGAAAATCAAAGAAAAATACTTTTAATTTGTAATTATAGATACATAATAGGATAATATATAAATTTTTTTATTATAAAGCATATTTATTTTTATTATTTAATTTACTAAAAATAAACATTGGTTATGATAAAAAAATTTATAGGATATATAATCAGTAAACTTATATAGTCGAACAAAAGTATTACGTAATTTTTTTAAAAGACTATTATTTATATTTATATTTTATAAATAAATGTACTCTAAAGCATAGAAATTAATATAGTATAATAAATAGATAATAAATTATGGTGATCATTTCCTTTTTATCCATATAGCTAAAGTAAAAATGCGTAAGTATTTATCTAAAAAAACACAAAATTTTGCAAAAGGGACTCTTAAAGAAATATTCTGCTATAAGGCTTAGTTGAATTTTCTTGAATCCATTTGAAAAATAAGTATATTCAATGCTTTCCTCATTTGACAGCAAGAGCATAATACTCAGCGACTGTAGAACTTTAAAGGTCTATTACCATTTTCTTTTTCCAATAGTGATCAATTAAACTGCCTAAAAAAAGTCATCATGTAACCTAAATTCTTCTTAAGTAGTCTGTTTTACCTTTACGTAATGTATACAAATTATTGAGGAAAATAATATAAATCATTATAATTACTTTTGCCAAAAATATTCTGCATTTAAGTGAACGTTCTGCAGTTTCATCTTACGTACCAATCAGGACGTTTATTTTTCTAAGTTATATATAGGAAATGCCGTTAAATATTTAATATTATAACGGATTTAATTTATTATAAATAATTAAACCATTATGAATATATTAGTTTATATGTAAATTGATAATTACGAAAAATTTATACTGAAATTGTTTTTATTTATTAGTTCTTGCATGAACAGTCCAAACTTTTTGAATATAAGCTTGGACATAAAGCACTTGCTCTTATTTTTTTTTTTTGCCATTACTAATATTTTACCTATAATAAACCAGTTTTGCTCATAAATAAAATAGCATACCACTAGGGTCTATCTTTAGTTAAACAATATTTAGTAATTCTTGGGATTGGATTTTCACCTAAATGTACATAGTCATTTTTCGCCATATCTTGAAAAGATATGAGAAAAATGCCTTTGTAATTTTCCCAGTTTATTTTTATTTTTTCTATATTTATTTTTATATTATTTTTTATGTTTTTCATTTTTTTTTTTTAAGTTAAAAATTATATTTAAAAATATAATTTAAATAAATTTGTGGGTATATATCTACCACATTTAATATGTAATTTAATAGAAATAAAATAGTCCTACGATTAAAAATAATATATTATTGATAAAGAGACGTAGTAAATAAAGCACTTAATTTCTTTACTTAACAAGGATAAGAATTTGCGTAACCCATTATGGACCAAAAAATTCCAATAAACCTTCGATCAATTCTTTTGTAAATGATATAATTATGATACATCTAAAATTTTTAATACTTAAAAAATAATTTTGTAGAATATCAAAAAAAACCATTTTTTGTTAAAAAATGTATTAAATAAAATGTCCTCCAGAAGAAGTTGTAAAATCATCTAATAACATCTAAATATCTAGAATTAATTAGATAACTAAAAAACAAACCACTTAAATGTAACTGCTAAAGGTATAAGTTTACTACTCAGCATCTAAAAATTCAGCATTTAATATAAAAACATTACTTGAATGTACAGCTTAAAGAAGCCCCCAAAAATTAGTTCCTAAACCAACGAACATATCTCTACAAATATAGCCTTAAAAAAACACTTAAAAAGGTTAATAATAATAATTGGAATTAATGTAATCCAAGAAGGTTCTTTTTGCATTATAATATATTTGTTTATTAAGCGGTTGGTTTGCATAAAAATGTAAGATATAATAGTCTCATAGAATTAGCTCGCGGTTAAAAAAGCTGAAAGGGTACCTAGTATATTATGCAAAAAATCCATTGATAGTATAACTACCCAGAGCTTAATTCTAAAATTAAATCTTTTGAATAAAAGCCCGTTTAAAAAAGGGAATCCACAAAGTGAAAGTGATGCTATAAGCATCATCGTATTATGTTAAAGGTAAAACATTAATCTAAGCCACCCATTCGGCGCATATCTTTGTTCATCATTCATACTATGAATTATTTACGCCGGCACATAAAAACAATAATGCTTTAAAACAAGTCATGGTTAGCTAAATGAAAAATACTCGCGGAGTATGCTTGAAAGACCACATGCAAAAACCATATATCCTAATTGACTACATGTTTGAATAAGCAATAACTTTTTTAAGGTCATTTTGAAATAATGCTAGTAGTAGCAGCAAAAAACGTAGTTAATGTCACCTAAAATTGTTGCTGCTTGTAAAGTTTGTTGGTGTATATTCTAATAAAGGTGACATACGTAATTAACAAAAAAACACCTGCTGGTAACCATAGTTGCTGCATGAATAAGAGCAGAAACAGGTGTAGGACCTTCCTATAGCGTCAGGCAACCAAGTGTGTAACCCTTAATTGTGCAGATTTTCCTGCACACGCACCTAATAAACTACATTGTAATAAAAGTTAATTTATCAAATTGAAAAAAATAATATATAAAATTTTTCATTTGCTATTTAATGAAGCTAAACTAAAAATTACAGGATAATCTTAGTGTACCAAAAAAAGAATAACAAAGAGATATTGCTTAAAAGTAAAAAAATATCTCCAACTCTATTTTACTATAATTGCTTTAACAGCTGCTTTTAATGCTTTGTGTTCTAGTAAACCAGAAACTTATTAATAAGTAAGAGGCTAAGCCAACGCCTTCCCATCCTTAAAAATAATTGTAATAAATTATCCGCAGTTAACAAGCATTAACATAAAAAATGTGTAATAAAGATAAATATGCCATAAATCTTGTTTAAATGTGGATCTTCTGCCATATACTCAAAATTGAATATATATGTACTAAAAGGGATATGAATGTTAACAACTAATAGCATAACAACAGTTAAAGTATTCAAAATAAAAACCCCAATAGGCCTTTAAATATACCTGCACTAATCCATTTAATTTTCATACTATATAAATTATGTTTCTAAAGCAATATTTTTAAAAATATATAAAGCAAAAAGAAAAGTTCAAGCCCATGTTTATTATAAAGCAAGATAACTTGCTATTCTAGATCCTAAAAAGCGACCTTAAACTCATTAAGATTAAAAATGTACTCTAATGGTAAAAATATTTCTTAATAAGATTATTTCGTTAAAATTCATTTTTTATGCTTTTAGGTGTTTGTAATAGATTTAAATCTATTGAACCTTTTCGTCGGTTAAAATACTACAAGTAAAGCAAGGGCTAATTGCCGACTCAGCTGCCGCGATTAGTTAATATAAAAAGAGAAAAAATTTGTCCTAAAATATCATCTTAAATAAACACTAATTAAAATAAAATTTTAAATTAACGGAAAGCAATAATAGTTCAAGCGCCACTGAGAGTGTTAATTATATTATGTCTGAAAACCAATAGCCCATTATAGAGCTATGAAACTAATAACTAGGGATAATTCATATGTATTCTTTCATTATATTGGAGGTAGATAATTTTTTATGGTTTCGTAATTTCAATAAATTCAATATCAAATAGGCATAAATCCATGACCAGAACCCACAAATTTCAGAACATTGTCCGTAAAAAGTGCCTTTCACGTAAAACGATAGTTAAAACTTGATTTAAACGACCAGGTACAGCATCCCATTTTTATTCCTAGAGAAGGAATTGCCCTAGCTATGAAGAACATCGGAAGCTGTAATAATAAATTGAAAATAGCTACATTTGTTGGTAAAATTACTTTTGTCTGTAACTTCCAGTAAAAACGAAATTCACCTAATTCTAAATCCATTTCTGTTATTAAATAACTTATCTATTGATTCAGTTATAAAATGAGAAGTAAATTTATCTTGTAGGAAATAAAATTGACACTAAATTATTTTTTATACATAGAGTATTTAATGCTAGGGAATAATTCATAAAGGGAAAAAAAGAGGTTCTTTTAAATAGGACACTTCATATGTCTCAATACAACATTGATTGCCAATAACTTTTATTGTATTAAAAAGCATCGACAACTTCATCAGTTTGATATTAATAAAGCAAATGAAGGAATAGCAAAATGTGCAATAATATTAAGCTAGGTGTTAATGTCCATATTTATTTCTAATAAAGTATTATGAGTAAAATCTTTTACTTTCATATAAATCTTCTCTTTAATAATATATTATCTACATTAAGGACATCAACACTATAATTATTACCAAAAGTCAATTAATATATTTGTAAACATATTAAACGACAAATATAAAGACTAAAACCAGATAAAACATGATATAGTCGCTGTAGGTGAATCATATTTTCCATAGCCATTGTTGCAGGATCTTTGAAAAATTCTACTATCTTTATTTAAAAAGTTTAATTATAAAATTCATTTATTTTTATTTATTTATGGTTTATTACCATATATTCTCAACTTCTTTAAGTATTTTATAACCATGGGCCGAAATTTATAGTTTTTTTTTATAGGATCGTAATATTTGTACTGAAATATTATTTATATTTAGAATTTTTTTTATTTTCTTAAAGTTAATAATATAGCACCAATCATTTGCCACCAATAAAATTAATGCAGATATAGTTACATGAAGCCAAAAATAAAAGAATATAATATAAAGCCTATAGTTTCAATTAAAGACTGTCCTAACAAGATTATTTATCCATAACGAAAATATTGTTCAAAAAAGAATGAATTATATTATAAATAAGTTAAAATCATAATTATTTAAAAGTATTAAGTAACTCTAAAAAAAAAAAGGTCATTAAAAAAGTAGTTGAAAGGTATAAGTGACCAGAATTTTTACTTCCCTAGATTGTGTTAAAATTCTACATTTAATAACATAATTACAAATAAAAATAAGACTTGCTATAGCCCTACATACACTACTAAAGAAAAACCAAAGCTAAGAAATCTATTTCCTAGATACATTAGCAATAAGGTTGTTTCATCAAAAAACAAAAATTAAAGCTAATATAGCATAAATAAAGGATTTGTTGAACTTATAGTTACTAAGCTAGTTAATATTTAATAAATATTTTAATAAATTTATAAACAAATTTTTTTATATTTATTAAATACAGAACAAAAGAGACTTGAACTCTTACTCTTTAACAGAGCCTGATCCTTAAATCAGGTGCGTCTACCATTCCGCCAGTTCTTAAAAAATCTATGGGGCCATGCTCTTCGATGGGATTTGAACCCATATCAGTGAATTGAAAGTTCGAATGTCCTTCCAGCTTAGACGACGAGAGCACCAACGACAATTTTATAACCCCGCCGCCCCTGATTTATAAAATTTTAACAACACTTTGTAAAAATGAAGGGATTGAACCCTTAATTCCTGAATTGCAAATCAGGCGTGATACCATTTCACTTACATTTCCTTAAGCAGGAAGTCGGACTTTGAACGACATAAATGATTTTGCAGACCATCGTTTTACCAGATTA
>Ga0302271_10003388_pt1 | contig 13502 bp, 7 predicted proteins | sample III_Bog_N1_1_FD_198767 | JGI IMG/M metagenome (GOLD analysis project Ga0302271, IMG submission 198767) | Peat permafrost microbial communities from Stordalen Mire near Abisko, Sweden - III_Bog_N1_1 | ecosystem: Environmental > Terrestrial > Soil > Wetlands > Peat | place: Sweden: Abisko... | reverse complement strand
GATGAAAAATATTAACGAATAAATAATATTTTGATATTTCTAGTTCATATTATGCTAATTAACTAATTAGTTTACCTTCTCTCTCTCTCAAGATCTCCGTTATTAATTCAACAACTTATTTAAATCAGAAACTTAATTCCACTCATTGCGGGGAAATAAGATTTTTAGAGAAAACAACAGGAATTGTAGTTATTCGTGTTTTGAAAATAAAAAATACTTATGTGATAAGTGGTATTGTAGATTCTCTCTTGTGTTCTTGGATCTTTGATGCATCTGTTAGATTTGTTTTTTAAAAAAAACAAAAAAACAGCGAAAATTAATCAACAAGATTACAGCAAACCAACTACCAAAATGGAGGTAGAAGTTGAATCCTAGGAAGATGATCTTGAAGGGTTTCTAGATACGCCTGTTATCGCTCCTCGAAAAAATCATTCGATATTGCTTTAGAACATTTAAGCTGAGAAATAATTCAATCCATTGGTAGTGCAACTAGATATCACACGAAGTGAGCAGATATCTGATTATGAGAACTAACAACAACTTTTGAAGCGGTTGTAGAATGCAGAAGTCATAGAGCTTGAAGTGGGAAGGGCCATAAAAAGGCGTTAATAGACTATTAATCCCTCAGGAACAATAGGAGAAAAAGATTGGATTCGTGTTCTGAAAGCTGTTAAAAATCCTAAAAGCCTAAAGATTTCAATTCACGAGAAGATATCCAATCGTAGATATCTTACAGAAATCGGAATAGAACTGCTGAGACTGAATAAGTTAGAGAAACTCGAACTGGAATTCGCTAATGAAACTCTTTTAGGAATCAGTGGGTTTACTTAAATTGGTGAGGCAATACAAACCATGAATCTTCTAGAAGAGCTAACGATCGTCATTGGCGAAAGCAATTAGCTAAGAGATGAAGGTGCAATGAGACTATTTTCAGGATTGGATTCTTGTTAAAGTCTCAAGAAAATATAATTCCATGTCGGTTGCCACAATTAGCTAAATTCCGAGGGAATATCTGCAATAAGCACATCCATCGGCTAGCTCGTTTAGCTCAACGACTTGAATCTATCCATCGCTGAAACAAATAGTCTTGGCGTACAGGGTGTCCGCAGCATATTCAAGAATGCTTTCAAGTAGAATCTGCGTAATACAACGGAGAGACTAACTTTGAAAATTGGTGACAGACGATGCTGGAATACTGACAATGTTATGTAGATGTTCTCAGCGCTTGGTGAGTTCGCGTGCTTGGAGGAGTTAACAGTAGAATTAAGCTTTAAAGGGGAGATGAAAGCTAGTTTGATCTAATTCATCAGTGAGAACCTCCAGAAAATTAAATCTCTGAAATCACTTTCGTTTGCTATTCTCTCAGATCCACATCCTTTGCATGTGTCACCGATGACTGCTTTGTTGAGCTAATATTCCCTATCGAAGAGACTCTAGAATGTGTAACTGAGAATCCCTCCAAATAGCTAATTTAATAACCTAGCACTATCGATGTTCGCAAGAAATCTTAAGAGTTTAGCAGGACTTTAAGTGTTTTAACTTGAAATAGAGGAATATAATATCCTTGGGGTTTCTTTAATGACGAAAGAAGGAACAAATTCTAAAAAAGATAACTAAAAAGGGATTAACTAAGAACAGCAACAACCACAATAACAATAATAGGTAAAGATGATTGAAAATAAGCACACAAAAGTTCCTAAAACTCCATAAATTCGAGGAATACACGATATGTTTGATGTTCTTGGGAGTTTGCGACGATTAGAGAAGGTAATAATTGTGATTTCAGAGAAGAATGATATCAGCGATGGAGGGTGGGAGTGTTTGAGTAAAAGTTCGAGTTTAAAAGAATTTAAAGTGAAAATTGGAGAAGGATGTAGATTACTTGATGAAGGAGTTCAAAGTATTAGTAAAATAAGTCAGAATGTGCGTTCTTTAGAAGCATTGAGTATCGACATAGGAGAGGGAAATGAAATTAGTGAAGAGACTTGGAAGAATTTTATGAAAAACATAAATCTAGATAAATTAATGCAATTTAGCTTATCTGTTGGCGGTTTCAATGAATTTAGTGATAAAGCTCTTGAATTTCTTGCTAGGAATTTCTAGAAATCTCCCTAGGTTTCAGTTATCTCTAATGAAACACGAACAGGTAGTTATCATTCAAACAGTTTTTTATCTCCCATGCTACCCGATTAATTTTCACATTTCTCCCAGTTAAATTCCCTCACACTGAATTCTCCTGCTGATACGCTTATCAGCCCTACTACACTTAATTCCCTCTCAAATGCCTTAAATACTCTAAAGTTATTAAAATATTTGAAAATCTACTTCACTATTGATGATTCTACAGACTGTAATTTCCTGGATCAAATGAAATTAATATCAACAATTTGCTAATTAGAGCACTTAAGCTATTTAGAATTAACCTTACAGGGAAATCATGGTGTTCTCAAAGGAAGAAATAACAGCATTCCGTTTGAAACTAGCCCTCCAGAGCATACCTCCATGCTAGAATTTTCAACAGAAACGAATCTGCAATTCAAAATGATATCTCTACCTAAAATGCTTGGTTCTCTTGAATTTATTGATACTTTTACATAATCTCTAGCACTCTTACCATCAAGAACTACATATCTATCATTGTAACTCAACACTTCTAATGTACTTTCAACACCTTTTCCTTAACTCCACTCGATAGGAGGTTCTTTAGGAGATTTGAAGAATTGCACTGATTTGAAATTAAATCTCCTGAGTATTTTTGTGTCTGAAAGTTCTCTGGATGACCTAGCAAGCAGTGTCTCTAAGATGTTCTCGTTAACCAGGCTATCTCTTAAAATCAACGGGGAAATATTATCCCTCAAAGCTGGTTAGACACTAGCAGATTTCTGTGAAAAATCGTTGAGGAATCTCAAAAAAATCAAGTTAATTTTGAATTTTTACCATGATTTACCCTAAAGCAAAGCATATTTCCTTGTGCTGAATGCGATGTTTAAATGTCCTAATCTACTGCAACTCAAAGTAGAAATTAGATCTTATTTAGAAATGAAAATAGAAGTCAAAAGCTCAGCGGTTAATCTCAGAAACAATCTAGATTTGCTAGCCAAACCCAGTTACGATTCTGCATCCCTGCATTTCAGCTAATCCGAGATGGAGCCTGGCAAAGACTATTGCTTATTTCGGCTTGCTAATTTTCTCAAAAACAATAAAATTTTCTAGAATATCACTTTGAGCATTACATCTAGAGTATTTATCAGTACAAAAATCGCTTCTAGACTCTACAAAGGCCTAGGGAAGCACAAAGGACTGAACTAACTTAACTTAGAGTTCAAGGATAAGTGTGTAGTCTCAGGGGAGAGTGTTGTCTTACTCGCAAAGTCAATTAAAAAGAATGTTAAACTTCGAACTTATGTACTGAATATTAAAACAAATCATACTTTTTCGTTACTTGAAGGATTGTCCGTTATGGTTAACCTGTGCAATAACTCAAATTTATCTATCAAGAGGAATTAATTAGACATCACAGGAGGTAAAGTCATTGTATCTTCTAGGCATTTGAGCAATTATAGATAATTGATTTAAGTTCAGCCGCGAAGAATCTATGTTTACTCATAAATTCAAGATGATTTTTTGAAGTAGATAAATATTTCTAATGTGCTCGAGAAACTTGTGCTGTTTTCATAAGTTACAACAGTCAATATCGATGTATCATAGTTGATTCAAGAGCAATAAGAAAACTGGAATTCATTTGAGTAGCTGACATTTATAACTTGCCTTTCAATTACAGATGAATCTCCAAGAGAGAAGGCGGAAAGATTTAAATTCCTGGAAGTTGCACTTTCAAAATTAACATCACTTTAGTCTCTCACTCTTAAACTCAAACACACTGGAGATGAATATGCTAATTCTAAGGAATTTTCATTTTTTCAGATGGAATCTAGTTCTTTTGGAAGAAATCTAGGAAACTTAAAACGATTAAAGAAGCTCACACTGCTATTTGATAATTTTTAGTTTGGAAATGACAATGGAAAATCATTAGGATAGGGAATACAAAACATGATTAGCTTGCAGTAATTAACGATAATCTGCAAGAATAATTCATTAATCTCATCTGAGGGAGTTGAATATCTCTGTGAAATCATCCTAAAAAAAGCGAAATCACTTTAATAGTTCACTATTGAATTCTAAGTTCCAGATACAACACCTGAAAACACATGTTTTCTTATAATAAAAAATCTAAAACTTAAGAGAATATCAATGTCTGAATTATCAAGTATTAGAATCACTGGAAAGATCACATAAACTCTAGGGTTGTAAGGCTTCTTCAGCTAAAATTAAATAAAAAATAGTATTTACTTTCGCAGCAGTAACTAAGATATTTATTTACATGAGATCTCACTTTAAAACTTGAAATACTAAGGTAATGGAGAGTTTATAAGGTAGCAGTGTGCCGAACTGATAGATCTGCAGTTTGGAAAGGATATATTCCGATTGGATAGTACAACTGTTTGGTTTGATTTAGAGACTACTAATCCAGAAACAAGAAGAATGTTAGACTTGAATGTGCTGTTTTTGCAGACATTATTTGTATTTTTGGAGAAATCGAGCAGATTCATTTCGAATCTCAAGATATGTATTGCTTACAATTCACCTGATTAATTGTAGGCCATAGTAGAAAATGGACTGAAGAATATTAGTAGAGTTGATACCCTTTAATTTAATATTGAAAAGAAAAATCCTTTTGAGCTGAAAATCAAGGATTTTTAATATTTAGCTTCGTTACAGAAAGTATGTAATTTAAGGATATTTGTTAAGAATTTGAATCTGGAATAAGTTCATCTGCTACAACAGTTTTTGTTAAGAAAATTAAAGAGACTAACAACCCTATCAATGAAGAACTGAATTGAAGTAAAATGGTTAATTCCTCTCTGACTATTTATTAAAAATAATTGATCGGAAAAATTATTATTATTTATTACTAAATTGGATAATCTGAAAAATAATGCATGAATTTCAACAGTATGAGTGATCTGATGGCATAGATGAGCAAATGAGAAAAAGGAATTGTCAAAAATAGGTGTATTTAATAATAAATGTGTCTTTTAGTTCATATTCAAATTGAGTAGTGCTAAAATAATCAATACATTATTAACTTATTAAACTCTAAAACTTATCAATTTTCTCAATGGCTTAAAGTTTATTATTATTCAATTTGAAGATTCTTTTACTTACCAGTGATCTTCATACAGTACTGTGTTTTTTGTAATTTTCTGATTTTAAAAATACATAAATTTAAGCTGAAATTCCTAATAGTTTTGTATTTATTAGATTAGAAATTATTTTGTTCAGAAATAGTTAGACAATTACATGAAATCAACCTCAAATAATATTAAAATTACCAAGAAAGTGTTATTATTCTTATTTCGTATTTAGTATAGCTGTAATTTTTTTCACTAAGTAGAGATGCTCAAAATATCCATTTTTAGAACATTTTTTGAAAATAAATTGATATTATCTTAATATTTCGAACATTTTTTCTCCTAAATGTGAGCAATTTAAACTAATAACATACAAAGTATTTCACGAGAATAAGTTTTAAGTTATTTAATTTCTAAAAAGGCAGTTGGAGAGCATGAGTAATCAATATTTGCCTTTGAACTGTTAAATGCTTCAATTCTGGAAGATTTCTGTGTTTTTATTAAATAACTTTTTAACCTTTCAATTGATTTCGTTAGACCTTTTTCAAGTCAGTTAAACTTAAAAAATCAAAGAACAAAAATCAAATTCTCAATAATTTTATTGCTAGTTAATAATAATATGCCTCTTTCTTAAATAACTGCTTGATTCTCATTGATATTTTTATTTCTTATCATTTAAAGAAATTGAATGACTCCCATTGCTTGTCTCTATCGCACTAGCTCAAAGAATCAATAGTTATTCCTCATTTAACTTTGCCTTTTACCTTTAATTTAGAGAATCAAAAATTACCTAAAAAATTCAAAAAAAAAAAATAATCAAAATCTTAAGCCTAAAATCATGGAAGCGTTGAAGTAGTACTAAGTCTAATACGATGAGTTCAAGGCTCATTTCCAGACAATATCGCATGGGTCTAATATTTCCTATTGCGATTATTAGATCATGCGTAATGTTATGACTGGTTAGGCTGTGTTAGTAAAACCACAAGAAACGCTTTCTCTAGAGGAAACTGAGGAGCTACTGACGACTATTTCAGATATAAACATTCCTCTTAATCAATGCGATCATTTTGTGCAGTTTCTAGGGTTCACAGAAGTACCTTTTGAAGAAAGATAAGCAGAAGGCTTGCCGATTTCAGTAGATGAAAACGGAGAATCATCTGCTTCTTCGAATATGATCTACTTGGTATTTGAACATTTCGAAGATAAATTAGAATCAATTTGGCCGGATTTAGCGCGAAACACTGAAGGCAACTAGAAAATTGAAAATTTATTATTGAGCTTAGCGAGATCATTAGCTGAGAGCTTGGAAAAATTAGAAGAAATCGGCTAAGCACACACGGATGTTTCCTTGCAAAACATTCTAGCGTTTAAAAGTTCTTAAGATAATCTCACTCATTTTAAGCTGATTTATTCGTAATACACGACATCAGCTTTTAGATAAGTCATCGATCTGCACTAAAGCCCAGATAAGTAAAGATAAATATATGATATGTCATTGCTAGGATGTTCATTTAAGAGATTGGTTGTTTGTTTTTGGCAGTTATTTCTTGGCTCCTGAGTTGATGGAGCGACTAAAGGGATAAACATAGTTATCTCAATCATATTCAGGACTTGATCCATAGAAAATTGATGTGTATGCATTTGGAAGGATGCTACTGTTTTTAGCTGCTTTCAAAGATCCATAAATTACGATGGAAATGAAGGGCAGATTGATCGAAGATAATGATGCCACTGGAGAGGGTTCATTCTCGCAATAGTTAAAAGATATCGTGAAGGGAGGATACTCTGATGAGTTTTGGGAGCTGATTTAGGCTATGACAGATATTGAAATGGCAAAAAGACCGAATTTATAGTAGATTTCATAGACACTTTCAAATATTTCGCTAGTTAAATCTTCGAAATGTAAAAAAATAAGCATATTATTTTTTAGAAATAAATGCTCAATTCCTTGTAATATATTATTTTTATTTGTTTTATCTCAGAAATAACTTAAAGTCTACTGTAATAACCTCCTCCCGCAACTTCCACGAAAACAAAAGATATTTCAACAACAACTTTCCCGAAGAGCTTAAGTGTGCACTAATCCAGCTAAATATCATAATTAGAGAAATTGCCACTTTAAAATCGAGCTCAAGAAATAAGAATGGAATTATTCTCTAAAAACAAAGCAAATAGCAGATATCATGATAGGAGTGCTTCATATGCTGCTTCAAGTGGTAATCCTATGCTTGGAGGTGTATCAAGTAACTAATCTTCTTTCTACACTCCTGGGAGATTGAGTTAGCTAAAGAAATCAACTCTTCAAGGAACACCTAATAGATACAGTTATAGCCCAGTTAGTCATAGTCCTTATTAACAAAGAACGAAGAGTTCAAATAGTGGTGTGTTTTACTCATATTAACCGCTAGTGAATACCTAAGCAACTTCGTTACATTTCAGGAATGAGATTTATTAATCTCAAAGTAGAATATCTCCAAGTCGAGCTTCTCCTAATAAATTGAGTTAAGCGTCGATTCAAGAGTAGTATAATTAAGAGTATTTCGCAAGAATGCTCAGAGAGATTGAAAGAGACAATATTCTTGATGAAAATGACTGTTTGCGGCCAGGAGTATTAAAAAAAGAATATTAAGATGGATCGTTTTATATTGGAGAAATTGGATAAAATGAACAAGGATTAGATGTTCGACAAGGGAAGGGAGTTTATTACTACAGTAACATAGAAGGGTTAGCTAGATTGCAGAGCATTCTCCTTCCTACGATGTTGTTCGGGGAAATTTATGCTGGAGAATGGAAAGCTAATTTATTCCATGGAAATGGAGTTTATTTGTTTTCTTCAGGAGAACGATATTCAGGATAACTTCTTGAAGGGTAGAAATCTGGAAACGGTATCTATCAATATTCGAATGGAAACTACTATGAAGGGGAATGGAGAGAAGATCTAAAAAATGGATATGGATAATTCTTCTTCAATGTGATAGGCGAGAGATATGAAGGGAATTATGTGGATGGATAACGTCATGGCAATGGCGTTTATGTATTCTAAAATGGAGATGTGTAAGCGAGAAAAAAAACAGGAGATATTTCCTAAAATGATTATTAATTTTTGTTATTGTAACAACCTTTAGATTCGAGGGAAACTGGGAAATCGGTGAGAAATCAGGATTCGGTGAGGTTTCGTTCTCAGATGGGACGAAATTCGAAGGGGAATGGAGGAACAATCAGCCGAATGGACCTGGAAAAATGAATTATCCGAATGGGGATGTCTATGAAGGAAATTTCTACTAGGGCATGAAAGAAGGTGATGGAGTGTACATACATAAAAGGGCGAATTCTAAATATGAAGGCAACTTCAGAGCAGACGAACCCATGGGGCAGGGATAGTTTCTTTATTCCAATAATGACTTGTAGACGAAAATATTATTTTTTTGAAGATGATACTGCTCCTTCTTCAAATTGATCTTTGTATTATCTAAAAAAAGGTACTCAGGTGATATTAAGAATGGACAGCGATATGGGAAAGGCATGTATACTTATGCGTAAGGATTGAAATCAGAAAATTAATAACTTTTCTAGGATATCTTGCTAATAAATTATCATAAAAATAAACAATTCTTGTCTTTTTACATTAGGAATGGCGATAATTATTCTGGCGAATGGAAATTCGATAAGAAATCAGGTTAAGGAGTATTCTCCTTCTCAGATGGATCACTCTATGAAGGTCAATGGAGTTCAGGTCAAATTAAAGGTCAAGGAACCATGAAATATGCGTAAAATAACTAAAATAACACACAAAAACATAACTTTCATCTAAATCTTCAAAGTTTATTTGCTAATATCTCATATTTACATTTATCCATTAGAAACGGTGATTTCTACAAAGGCGATTGGGTGAAAGACAAAAAACATGGCAAAGGGTATTATAAATGGTCAAATGGCAATTCTTACCAAGGAGGTTGGAGGGGTGATAAGATGACTGGAAAAGGAGTGTTCTTTTCAAAAACTGGACAGACATTCTCTGGGAATTGGAATGAAAACAAACTCATTGCGAAGATCTGAAAAATTTTACCTAAAAAGAACTAGCTGAAGAGAAATTTCTGAGCTTATTCATGGGAGCTGCCATTTTTATCATAGTTTTCCTATGTTTGTATGTGATCTCTCCCCTCCCCCTCCCCTCCATTTTGTTTAAGTGCTTATTGTTGCCTATTATTAATTGATTTGTTCCATATCTCATAATCAAGTTCAGAAAAAGCTAACCAATTGATGTCTTCAATTAGTTGAAGGCAAACAAAATTAAGGAAGGAACAACAAACATATTTACAGGAATAAAAATAATAAACGGGAGTTTCATGTAATTTGGTTGAGATTGTTTGGCTGATGAGTTCTGACCATTAACCTCATCCTCCTCTCACCATGTGATTCTCGTAATGATCCCATCCGTTTCGAAGTTAAGGATTGCGTTGAATGCGTTAAACTAAGACATCCTAGACGACATAGCATATGCTTTGGCTATAACTCCCAGAACACCTTAGCTCATTAATTAATTCCCTGCAATGAGTATCCTTAAATTCGATGGTTGATTCTCAATATTTTCTATCAAACTACACAGATTCTCAATTTGATTTTCAAGCAAAAACGTCACTATAGATGAACTACTCTTATGCGGTGGCTTGCTTGTTTACTCCACGAAATTCGTATTTCCCAGAACCTATGGTGAACTCGCTACGAATAATGTTGATAATAATCTATTTGCATGCAAAACCTTCAAACTCTTTTCACCTAAGAACTCATTTCCATTAGATCTCAATTATCTACATCCATAGAACAAATGAATATCATGCTTTAATCGATTTTTACACTAAGAAACCTCTTCTAAATACCCTCTGAACGCACTTATCCCCTCGTCTAAGGCAATCAAAATTATCCGAAGATTAGCTTCATTTAAACGAATCCTAGACGGACTGTTTATGCTACTGAAGAAGTTATTCATTCTTTTCATGTTACTGCTGTTCATGAGACTATGAGCTGATTATAGTTTACCACTACCATTGTTAAGCATTCCGGCGGGATTACCTCCACTTTGATTTCGATGGTATTCGTCGTCTTTTAGAGCTTCTCGTTATGCAAACCTAACTCTTACTCGAATAAATCCTTCATTGTTGTCATTATTCACAGATTTCTCCTTTTCAGCTAAGAATCTACTCGCTAATCCGTCATTTTGAAGGCGAATAGTTAGCAGAAATTTATCTTGATTTGCTCCACCAGCGAAGAAATACACTCGAGGGACGATTATTCTATCTAAACATGCAATTATCTAAACAGGAAATTTCTCAAATTCAAACGATTAAAGTAAGTTTATCAGCGATGCGAGCCTTCCTCCATAGGATTGCTCTTTGCTGATTCTGTCTTTGTTCTTCCACTAGCAGAGATCAACTAATAGCATTCTATCACTGTTTTCTTTGAGATATTTACTCAGAACATACAGTTCATGTGCTTAAACTGGAGCAGATAAATCCACAAAATCCCTGATAAATTCCCTCACTGTGAGGCTAGTAGGGATGGCTAAGGATTCTATTGCTGAGATATTCTTCGACCCTGTTGTATTTCCTGATTTCGCCTTGGAGGTAATAACCGTTTCTGGTGGGAGACCCAGTGAATCCAGCATAGTTTGGATACTTTTTATGTCGTTTTACGGGAATATCTCAACAATATTTCCAAATTAAAACTAAAACTGCTGCTATTACGCTTAAAGCTAGATTTACTAGTCGTACGTTAACTTTATCTCTAATTCCATAAACTCTTGATATTCCAATTAGTAGTCTTGCAGCAACATACCCCCACTGACTTCGATTTATGACTGCTCTAAGCAAGACCCAGTTTAATTGTCAAATGTTCGAATTATCATACCTTCTTTAGCTCTCTCACTCTTGAACAGTTCTATTCGCAGGACGCTCTGTTCTTTGCTGGAGAGGAAGCATTTTAGATCTTCATTGATAGATTATTGCAATAAATCAGATTGCGTGTCGAATTATTTCTAATTTTACAACAACAATAAAAACAAATGAGGAATTCCACAGTGATGTTTTCAACTGTTTCCGAGCTATAAAAATACGTTTGAGTAAGGTATTACCTGTGATTGCAATGCTGTTGCTTATCCTGCAGTTTTAAAACTCATCTCGAAATTCAGAAATTAATTCAAAGCTTGCATAGAAGTCACTTGCTTTTCCTTGAAACTATCCGTTAATTTCATGATTAAATACTCTTTGTATATCCTGAAAAGCTTCATGACTTGTGGGTCTCCTTTGCTTGAATCGACTTCACATATATCTGACATTCTAATACTTCCAATTTCGCCTAATATCATATCGATTCTCTTCCCCATGGATTTAATTTTCGTTGGTCGGCGATTTAACGCTTTTTACAACAAAAATCCTTGCATATCTTCATCGTTTTACTGCAAAGACTAATCAACTTCATTATCAATGTTGTTATTGTTGTTAGGGCTTGTAGAATCTTGCATTTACGGATTGATCTGGCTTGATTAAGGACTCACTGACGACCTTTTCTACGCTTCAGAATTGTACAGCCCAAAAACAGAATATTTCAAACATTTGATAACTCGAAATTCATTTTGATTCAAACTATTCAGCCAAAGATAAAATTAATGGGAATCCTCTGTTGGACCACCCGTACATCCTGAGCTAGCTAAGAAAAACAACGCGACTTCACAGCTTGCGAACATAAATGCTTCAAATCTTTCCATGGGAATAACTCTGACTTAAAACCCTTCTTCTTGGCAAGCTGCTGCCATATCAAATGCCAACTCGCTAGCGGTTCCAGCATTAGTCCCATAGAATATATTGATAGTAGCTCTGTAGGAAATTAGATTTTAATTGTTTTCTGATTTTACATTTGAAACAATGGATTTTCCTTAAAAAGAGCTGACAGTTTAGTCATATTCTCCTTTTGAGCTCGTTGCTATTTTCTTCTAGGACTGTATTTTTGCTGTAGAATTCACAAGTGTTTCGCTAATTCCCCCACTTTTGCTGAGTTTAGAAGCTTCTTTGTCAGTGTTATTGGATATTTTCTCTTGTTTTTCTATTCTTTTCGCATCATCTTTGAGACTCCCATTAATGCTACTACTGCTTCCTTAGAGACTGATTTCATCCTATTTCTCCTTTGCATCTTCATATTTTCTGACAGGGCTCGAGTGTCGTTAGTTCTCGGGGGCAATCTCATCGTAATTCTCATAGACTCTCTCTTTCTTGAGAATCTTTTTCTTTTCCTGCAGTTTATCTCCTTTACTATTGTTATGCTGGTTCTCACCAAGATTCTTTTTGCTATCTATTTTTCCATTGTTCATTCGTTCTTCGCGTGATTCTTGAAATGAATCCTTTTTCGTCTTGGAAAAAACCGTGCTGCTTCGGCCACTTGGATCAGGAATATTCTCCTTAGAATTCTTGTTTGAGTTCAGCTCTAGTTCATCCTCGCTAGATCGTCTGCCTAACAGTGAGCTACACTGGCTCTGGCAGGAACCCATAGTATTTCAGGCTGAAGACTGATGTGATTTGACTCTTACTTGCTTGATTATTGCTTCTGCTGCTGTTTTTTATCAAATTAATCACCCAATCGTTAAAGATTAAGAATGAATAGTTTCCTCAGAATCCACAGGATACCACAGATATCCAAGAGAATAAACTGCAAAAAGGAAGAACTTCAAATTCGCAAAGAGAGAGAGAGAACTAATTAATTATCTCTCTCTCTTTGCAACTCAGAGATAGATATGATTTTAATTATTTATTCAAAGGGAAGTCTCAGCTGCTTTATCTTTCGAAACCAGTTTTGTGGATACTTCTTTACTGGCGAATAATAATCATTCCCTAACATGGATTAGAGGCTTTTGAGGTTTTTTTGAAATTACTCGATTAATAACCGCATTTCCTGAACTAAAATAGAGATTAACTTTACCGAAATAAAATACAAAGTAACCAGCTAGATTAACAGAATTCTAAGGAAAAAAATATCTAATAGAAAATGAATAAATCCCCTCAGAATAAAACACCATTTTAATGCACTCACCACATGATCTAGGAAAAATTGTTTGTTGTGGCTGTTCAAGATATCTGTTGCTCTTTTAAATTCTTTTTAAATGCTAACATACTTACGAAAAAATACTCATTTCAAATCAAATCAAATCAACTTTGCTCAAAAGTGTTTCTGAAGAAACTATCCAAGAAGAAGAGAAGTGGGGGAGGTTGATCAATGCAGAGACTATTATTCAAAGAAGATCTCATAATTATTATCAATTTAGAG
>Ga0302271_10003387_pt1 | contig 13504 bp, 6 predicted proteins | sample III_Bog_N1_1_FD_198767 | JGI IMG/M metagenome (GOLD analysis project Ga0302271, IMG submission 198767) | Peat permafrost microbial communities from Stordalen Mire near Abisko, Sweden - III_Bog_N1_1 | ecosystem: Environmental > Terrestrial > Soil > Wetlands > Peat | place: Sweden: Abisko... | reverse complement strand
CAGATGTATTAGAGGACTTTTCACTTCTAACTCTAAACAACTTGTTCCATGGTCAAAAAAAGAAATAAAACAAAAGCCTAGCCCATAACACACGCTCTATGAGACATTGGCTGGCTGACGTGCATTCCGCAGGTGTTGCTCCTGCATTCAATTTGTCGTTCCACGACAGCGAATACTCCCGCAAACCGCCAATACCCATAACCTCGGTCGGTATTTGCAATGTCAAAAAAAAATGAAACTTGAATCGAGATACTTATAATCAATAATCCACAATTATGCAGTTCGGACAAAAAACATTAAAATCATTTTCGTTTGATTTATTACATGACTTAGAAACATCTTTGCTTGATATTTTAGAATCAGGTGTTGACAATGAATGGAATAAGTGGCTTCCGCTTACAAACAAAGGAGTTCTAGATAAAGCAACTGTTACGGCGACTAAGAATAAACGGTCAACAGACTTTTCAAGTTTCTCGACTTTCAAACAAAACTTAGATTTTGCAGACCCTGTTGAATTGATTGTGAGTTACGCTGTGAAAGGGAATGATTATTTTAAAAAATTCTTCAAGGCTGACAAAGAAAGAAATCTTCTTATTCAAGCAACAGGTGAAGCCAACAGATTTAGAAATTTGATTTTTCATCCAGCAGGCAAGACATTGTATATTACAGACATTCGAGATTTTCTAAGAGCCGCTTTGGTTGTTTGTAATATCACTGGTCTTAGTTCTTTAGGTCTTCGTTATAAGAATATTGAAAAAGACATTGAAAATTCCATTGCCGAAAGTTCCCATTTTCTAAAAGACAACATTGAAACTATCTTCAATAATCTACCAAAACCTGATTATGATGATTGGTATGGTTTAGTTGGACGAAATGAAATAAAAACGGAAATAATTAATGATTTTCAAAGAGGTTATAATAGAGTAATTGCAATCACAGGCGGTGGAGGCATTGGAAAATCCGCCCTGGCACTTGATATTAGTAATGAATTCTTAAAACCAACTAACTTTCTTTTCAAACATATTATATGGATAACTTCTAAAAATAATTTTCTTGATTACTCTGGTATAAATCAACTTAAACCTGATTACTTCTACAACAACAATTACAAAGATTTCTTGAATCAATTCATTTCTGGATTTTATCAAGAGCTTTTTGTAACAAACTTAGAAGCTGTTACAGAAGAAGAACTCGAAAAAGAAATCACAGATATTTTCAACAGTTATAATAGGATATTATGTGTAGTAGATAATCTTGAAAACATCGATGACCCCAAAATTTTAGAGTTTATCAAAAATAAAGTAATACCTCCTAACTATGTATTAATCACTAGTAGAAAAGGACTTGGCGAAATTAACAAGACGTACAAATTAGAACCATTAGATGATTTATCTGCAATAAAGTTATTTGAAAACCTATGCAGAAGTCCACTTTACAATATTGACTACTCAAGTATCAATGTGAAAAAAATTAAGGAACTTTTAAAGAAAACCAACAATTACCCACTCGTAATAAAATGGTGTTTAAGTTTAGTCGCAAACAAGAAAATGGAGTTAGAAGGAGCTTTCTCGGAACTAAATAAGCCTCAAAATGCTCTTCTAGAATTCATTTTTCAAAAATTATATAAACAGCTTTCAAAAAACTCAAAAAAGATAATTCGCTCATTAGTATTATATAATGAGATACCTGACAGAAATATCATCGCATACATCGCAGAATTAGATACAGAGGAAGAATTAATGGATGCAATTTTTGAATTAGAGCAACATTCGCTTATTAAACAGGAAAGAATTGACTCAAAAAATGGAATTATTGAAACAATAAATCTTCTTGGTCTTGCCCAAACATTCATTAATAACATTACAGACATAGATAAAGATATAAAAGAAAAATATGAAAAACGAATAATTGAGATCGAACAAGAATTAGACAAAATATCCTCTGAAGATAATCAAGACTTCAGACCAGCTCAAAAACTTGCACAATCTAAACTTCTCCAGGCGTTAAAAATTTCGTCAGAAAAAGTATTAGATAAAAAGGTATTTCAAAATCTCATCAAAGAAGCAGAACGACTAGCACCTAGATTTTACATGATCCCTTTTTACAAAGCACTTATAGAAATGAATCACTCAACTTATGAATATGGTGTAGTAAAACAGTTTTTCGTTGAATCATTATCGACATTTTATGATGACCCCCGGGTTCTTTATGAATATGCCAAATTGTTAAAGAAACACAAGAGAGAATCCTCAAAAGAGTATGCACCTATTTTTTATAAGGCTTTTCATTTAGACAAAAAAATTGGCTATGGAATTGAAGCTGGAATAGCGCACTTTGAAAACGGTAATTTTTTAGTTGCTTATGAAATCATTCAGATGATAAAAGTTGTAGAACCAAATTTTCCTAGAGATAATCAGCATAAACTCTGGACTTCTAAAACTATCATGATTTTAGCAGAAAGAAGCATCCTAAATGATACAACAAAAGCTATTGATTATCTTAACTGTATAGAAGTGAATATTGACATTTTAGCACAGGAAAAGACCAAAGAATATAGACTCTTGAAAGCAAAATTTTGTTCTTTATTGGGATTAACATATTCCTTAACTTCAAAGCCTTTGAAAGCAAGAGAATTTCTTGCTACAAGCAATGAGATAATAAATATATATAAGTCAGTAAGTGCTAGTACAATGGAAGTGAAAGAATTATTGTGCTACAATTTTGCTATTGAAACAATTCTTTGTACTGATAATTCACACAAACATGAAAAATACAGGAAATTTGAAAATGAACTTTCAGGAGCATATAGAAAAGAACTATTCATAAAATTTGTTCATTTACAAAAGTATATGAAACGATTGATTTCGTAAAATGATTATGAAGATACTGAAAATATGAACTATATAAGGAAAAAGCACAGCAGCTAATACACGCTCTGTGTTTTGGCTGGTTGACGTGCATTAAGCAGTCTTTGCGCCCGGTTTCACGATAGGGAATTCGCCCGCAGACGCCAAAAATCCATAGCACTTGTCGCTAGCTGTTATTGTCAAAAAAAGAAAGTAGCCATATGAATCAAGAAATTAGAAAATTTTTAATCAACCAATGTGTCAAAGGAGAACCTATTTACTATGAGGTAATTAGTCAAAAGCTTGGATTAAACTTATCATTAGACTCTGACCGATATATCTTGAGTAAAACATTAGGTGATATTTCGACTTTAGAGTATGAAAACGGGAGACCATTAATCAGCTCGATTGCTATATATAAACAGAAAAATGACCATGGATATGGTTTTTACAGTCTTTGCGAAGAATTAGGAATTGGTAATGCCTCTAAATTAGAGAATGAACTCTATGGTTTTACGCAAATGGGAAAATGTAAAGAATTTTGGCAAAAGGAAGAGAATTATCAAGCGTTCTCTTCTTTAGCGAGTAAGAAAATAATACATAAACTTGATTTCTTTACTGATAAAGAAATTGAATTTTTAGCTGCATGGGGTGGAAAAGTGTATGATAAAAATAATCATGAACACTTTGCAGCAAAAAACTACATAATGAATTCTCTTGGAACAAAAACTCAGTACTGGTCAAATTATATTGCCAAAACGATTCCAGATATGGATAAATTCAATTGGAGAATGTGGAGCCAGAAAGGCTGGGAAGATAGACCAAAAGGTAAAATACGAGTTGCTCAGTTTAAAGAATACACATGGGCTCGAATTTTCCGAAAAGGAGATGACAATAAAGACATTTTTTTTACGGTTGGTGTAGATGGAAATACTAAGCAACTCGTTTATAAACTAGACTATTACTTTGAGAAGAATTCACACCTCAACCAAAACCAAAAAGAAATTGTAAATAAAAATATACCTAAGGATTTGAGGTGGAGGTCTATATCAATTACAGACTTAAAAAATCATAATTGGGATTCTCTTCTTGACCTAACTATGGTTTTTATTTCTGAACACATACACATTTACGACAAAATAATAAAGTTAGCTTGGGGTAATTCCAAACCTGAAGAGGTACTCACAAACTTTTTAAGACCACAGGAAATGCCAAAAAATGGTTATTCAGCCTTACCAAATTTTAATCCGAGTTTTAATGGCATTGAAAAGGATTTTATAGAAGACTCTATTGCTAAAAAAGAGATTGGAGATGCTGGAGAAGAATTAGTGAAACAATATGAAATAAATAGACTTAGAAACATTGGTCTAAATGACTTGGCAGACAAAGTTGAAATTGTAAAAGATGGTAAAGGGTACGATGTACTTTCTTTTGACGAAAACAGAAAACCAAAATATATTGAAGTAAAAACAACGACTGGTAAAAGTCTTACACCATTTGACTATACTTTGAATGAAAAGCTATTTGGAGAACAGTATCCTAACTCATATTTTATATATCGACTTTATAACTACGATGATGAAGATAATACGGCTGACTTTTTTATAATCAAGCTACTGAATGAATCAGCACTTATGCAACCGATGACGTATAAGGTTTACCTTAAAAAGAAAGAATAAAAAACGAAAGCACGATGCCATAACGTACGCTCTCATATGTTCATTGGCTAGCTGATGTGCATTCCTTCGCTTTTACTCCCGCATTCACGATGTCATTTCACGACAGCGAATGCTACTGCAAACCACCAAATGCCCATAGCCTTGGTTTTTACCAGTAAGTGTGAAAGAAAGTATATTCTCGCAAATTAGAACTTTAAAAACATTACAATGATAGATCTAAACTTTATACAAGCATTACGTGACAAACTCAAAGGAGGAAATACGAAATCGATTCATTTGAACGCATTACCCGGACGTTATGCGACCAGATTAGACCTATCTAACCTGAATATTATTAAACCTGAATTTGCAAATGAATTCTTAAAGTTTTTATTTTCAAAATCTTGTTTTGAGTTTAATATATCATTTGACAGCATTAATCTAAGTAAAACTTCACCAGAAGAGCAGAAGCGATTAAGTGTTCTATCTAAACGCCTCAATTCCTTAAATTATGAGAATGACGATAATTATAAAGAACATGGAATAAAGACATTTAGTTTCGGCTATCCTTTGTTAATAAAACCCTCAAAGCAAGACCCAAGAAAAATCATAAAGGCTCCAATATTTATTTGGCAACTAGAAATAGTAAAAGCAACAAATAAAGTAAACACTTGGACAATTTTAAGAAACAAAGTTCGTAATTCAAATGGAAGAATTGTAGATGAAGAAATACATTCAGTCGGTTTAAATGAAGTACTTCTATCGTATTTGAAAACAGACGAAACTATATTAATTCCCCAAATCAATGAAGAACTCTTAGAAGATGCAATTATTGATAAAACCGAATTAATTGATGAATGCTACAAAATAATAAAAGCACTAAACCCAAATACAAACGAAGAATACAAAAATGAATTAATTGAGAAACTGAATGAACCAATTAAAAATATTCCCGAGTCTAATTCAATTGATTCTTCTTCAAGCAATTTACCTTGGATTTACTTTGGTGGCATTTTTGGGTTATTTAGAGCTCAAAAGGAAAGTATTATTGGAGATATAGATAAAATTATAGAAAATTATTCTGACTTTCAATTTGACAAACTGATTGTTGAACAATTTCCAGGAACTGCACACAGTGCAGTACAAACTGACCCAAGCCAACAAGGAATTTTATCGACTCTCAATTCAAAACCACGCAAAATAATACAAGGCCCTCCCGGAACTGGGAAAAGTCAAACATTAACAGCACTTATTACAAATGCTTTAGCAAACAATTTAAAGTGTCTTGTGGTGTGCGAAAAGAAAACAGCATTAGATGTCATAAAGCATAATCTTGAAAAAGAAAGCGAACAAATCGGAGTACTGTCAGCAGTTATTGAAGATATTAATAAAGACAGGGATGAAATAGTGAATTCTGTCCGAGATCGGTTTAATAATTTATCATCGTATAATAACTATAATACAGCAAATTATGATTTTCTAATAAAAAATCTCGAAAATACAGTCGCTGAATTTAACAAACAGCATAGACTACTTGATAAGCAGATATTTCATGGCAAGAAGTGGACTAATTTAGTAGGAGAGTTTCTAAAATATAATCGGCAAGTTGAACAAGGGAAGTTGAAATATAAGCTAGATTATAAGCAATTTAAGTTTAATGAAACTGAATTGTTCGAAATAGTTAGTAAAATAAAAACTGCACGAAAATTATATCAAGATGTTCTAACGCTAAATCATCCGCTTGAAATTTTAAGTGACGGAGTATTTACAGATGAAACACCAAGGGGTATTCAACTTGGTATAGAAGATTTAATCCTGAACCAAAATAAAGAATTTAATCAAATTAGAAATTTAACCGAATTGGAAATTTCAGAGTATAAGTTGTGGTTGGAAAACAATTATAAAATTCTTATAAAACTCAACAATGAAATTAAGGATAAATTAGAACTCGAAAAAAAGAATTACTCTGAACGTCTAAATGTTTATTATTCAGATTGCGAGCTGAATCTCAAAGAAACTATGGATTTGACAGATAATTGTATTCATGCTTATAAAGACTGGCTTGATAATCATTACTCCACTTACTATGATAGTTTAATTGACGAGATTGAAAACTTCACTTTGTTTATTAATGAGAACGAAGTTGAATTTGGTGAGATTTTTTATAAAAACAATACATTCACTAAACTTTTTGTTGACATTCTCAGTTTTGTTTCCAAAAAGTACAAAAAACTAAAGAATAACAGATTAAGTATAACTGGTCGAATTTCAAACATAAAAGAAAAACATTTAGTCATAAAGTATTTTGAGCATGATTATGAACTAATTGAAAATCAAAAATCTTTAAAACCGATTGTTGATAATATCATTAAACTAAAATTATCTGCAAAGCAATGGTATAATAACATTGGCTCAACAAAAGAAAATCATATTAATAGACTTAATTCCAAAGAGATTCATAGTCATTACATTGAAAATAGTAATGATGTTAGTGCTATCGAAGAAAAGTTTTGTGCTATTATCAAAAAAATCGAAGTTGATACTAAAATTTCTATTTCTAAAAATAATAGTGATACTTTAGTCAAGCAATCTGCTGAATGTAAATATATTCTAAATCAACTACAAAATAAAGCAGATTTTATCCATTACTATGAGAATAGTTTATCTTCAAACAACTTACATCCAGTTTATTTTGAAAACGAAAGCGAAATAAAAGAGACTGAAAGTTCCTTTGATTTATTATGTCTTTATATATTAGAAGATTACAAATTAAATAGTAATAGAAGCAACTTAAATTCTCATCAAAGCAAAATAGAATATTGTAATGCTTTAAATTCAGAGTTAACTAATTATAATGAGTTTGCAAATTATTATGTTAATTGTTTTTCTGCAACTAATTATCATTCTGGTTACACATTCAAAAAAGTAACTTTATTAAAACTGGAAAAAGAATTTGAGAGACAAGCTCTAACAGTTCTTTCTGGAAAAACTGTTGATATTACAAGTTTAGAGCCTCATAAATTGAAAATGATTAGCACAATAGTACTTTCATTGTTGAATTATGTGAATACTAATGACGACTCAATCAATGCAAGCGCAAGTTCTTTAAATTCAGAAGTCATTGAGAGCAAAAAATTACTTAAACGAAAACTTTCCAACAGAACAACATTTTGCGATAAATTACTTGAAATAAAAAATATACAAAATGAATTGTCAATTGTACAAAATCATTTGAAGGATTTTGTACAATATTATTACTGGAGAAAATTTTTAATTGAAAATAGCGAACTAAATAGAAAAGTGATTTTTTCAATTATTGAAATAGAGGTTGATAACTGGGAAGTAGCATTTCAAAGTTGGTATTTCTATTGGTTGCTATCATTAAATGAACACAAAGATTTACCAAAAAATGAAGATAAGATAAATGAAATTGTTCAGCATAAAATTGATTTAAGGCTAGCGCAAAAAAACAACATTGTAAATGATTGGTCTGATAAGCAATTTCGAGCTGTAAGATCCGCTCAATACAATGGTATAAACATGATTAGTTTATTCAACAAAAGAGGTTCGCGTGGTGAAAAACGGAATTCATTACGAAAAATTTTACGAACTGATTTCAATCTATTTACTAGTTTTTATCCAGTACTTCTTGTTAGTCCAAGTGTTTGTGGTTCAATAATACCATTAATAGAAGGACTTTTTGATGTTGTTATTTTTGACGAAGCAAGTCAGTTACGAATTGAAGATACATTCCCTGCTTTACTCAGAGGTAAGATTAAAATAATTTCAGGTGATAGTCAACAAATGCCACCTTCAAATTTCTTTCAAGGTGGAAATGCTATTTTATCACCAACTGATGAAGATACTGAAGAAGAAATAAATTTTCAATCAGAAAATGCAAAAATTAAACATAGCATAGATTTAGCCGATAGCGAATCATTATTGGTTTATGCTGAAAATTGCAATTTTGAAGCTTCATTTTTGAAAATTCACTATCGTTCCCAACACCCTAGTTTAATTGAATTTTCAAATCATGCGTTTTACGGGAAGCGATTAATTCCAATGCCAGCAAAACATGAATATAAACCTATTGAGTTTATTCAAGTAGCAGGTTTATATGAAGATTCAGTAAACCTTGACGAAGCGAAACAAGTAATTGATATTTTATTGAATAAAATTAAGCCTTTAGCTAATGGTAAGTATCCATCTGTTGGTGTCGCAACATTCAATTTGTATCAACGAAATCTTATTTTGGAGGAAATTACAAAGGCTCGTCAAAATTCTGCAATTGACAAGAAACTTTCATTATATGGCTCTGATTTCTTTGTGAAAAATCTTGAAAATATCCAAGGTGATGAACGAGATATTATTATTCTCTCTACAACCTTTGGCAAAAGAAAAGATGGTAGTTTCAGACAACAATTTGGACCAATTTTACAACAAAATGGCTACAAACTATTAAACGTTATTATCACTAGAGCTAAAATCAAAATGTTTGTATGTACTTCCATTCCAGAAGAAAAAATAAACGAATATCCAACATTGTTGAGAGAAAACAAAAATACTGGCCGAGCTGTATTTTATGCATATTTAGCTTATTCAAAAGCTATTAGCGAAAACAACACCGAAGTACTTAACGAAATTCTAAAACTTTTGTATGACAATTGCGAATCAAGACAGTATGACAGTGAATATAATTTAGGTTCAGAATCTCCATTTGAGGAAGAAGTTTTTAATCGTCTGGGTGCTAAAATTGGTGAAGAAAGAATTGAGCAACAGTATAAAATCGGTGGTTTTAGAATTGACTTAGTAATTAAGTCGAAAATAACACTGAAACCAATTATTGCGATTGAATGTGATGGGGCAGAATATCACAGTAGTAACGAAGCCTATGCTTGGGATATTTTCAGAGAAAGTGTTATAAAGCCTTACGGCTTTATATTTTTTAGAATTTGGTCAACTAACTGGTGGTATTCAGCAGAAAGAGAATTAAACAAACTTGTTGAATTCATTGACAGACTTGACAGAGAAGAATATGAGAGAATTAATTTTCCACAGAACGAAATAACATTAAATGACTTATTTGGCGACGGAAACAAGACATTAAATTGACAATCAACTACCTGCTGGTAACACACGCCTCGTTTGTTTGCAGAATATTTCAAATTGACAAAATAGATACAAAAAGGGAGAATGCGCTTTTTTGCGCAGGCTGTCGTTAGTCAGAATAATACAAAGAACGAATATGAATCAACAACAAGAGTTAGAGGAAAATATTTCTGAATTAATAGATAAGTATCTATTGAGGACTACAAAAATAAATACTAAAAAATGTTCTACTGTTGTCATAAGAAGTGCATTAGAAGAAAGAACTGGAGAATATATTAGCAAATCTAGGTTAAATGAGATTCTTGTTTCAAAAGACAAATTTCAAGTTAAGAAAAAAGACTCTCTTATATATGATTTTAATATCCATGAGACAGATGTTTCGCTGTTAAGATACTCAAAGGAAGTACTGGATAATCTTAGAACAAAATCGAATTATTCTTTTAAGGAATATACAAAATTGCGAAAGTACAGAAGAGCCATTGATTACAAATACACATTCAAGTATAGAATAAAACTTCAATGTTCAGACTTCTTTGGGAACCAGATTTTCTCAGAAAAATTTGTCTGTGAAGTCATAGCTCGAGAACTAGGTAGTAACTCTTCTGTTTTGATTGACTATATCAATTTTTTGAATTTAAACAGTTGTCCCAATATACCTCAAGAAACCTTTGAAAGACTTCTTGAAATTTTCAACATTACTGATGAAGAGAGTCTAACGAATCAAAATTACTACCGCTAATATAAATGCAAGGTCGTTAAGCCCAATTAAGCCCCCTCTGCGATGAAGAATTGTATAAAATGTAACAGTACTCATATAAAGATTTTAAGGAATTACCAGTATTATGATATTTATGAATGTCAAAGCTGCGAATATTGGACTTATAAGCCAATTGAAGACTGTTGCAGAAAGCCATCTGAAATAATAGTTAATGAACAACTTGATTATCCCAAACATCGAATTTTCTATCAATGTATCAATTGTGGTGGTGCGAATAGGTCAAAGTGCTTAAAATCGTCTAAATACAGCGAAGATATTAGGTGCGAATTTGACGTTGCAAGCTTTGATAAGCGATTATTTGAGAAGGACGATGAACAACGTTTTATCAGACAGCAATTTGAGTATTATAAAAACTCGATAGCTTATAAATATCATAGATACTTACTGTCAGATCAATGGAAAGAACTGCGGCTGCATATTTTTGAACGTGATAATAGTATTTGCCAACATTGTAAACTTAATCCCGCAGAAGAAGTTCATCATCTTACTTATGATTCAATTTATAAAGAGCCATTAAGTGATTTAATATCTGTGTGTAGAACTTGTCATCAACAGATTCATAAAAGTTTCTTTTTCAAAAACGATTTGGGTCATGTAAAACAATAGAGACTTGTGATTGATTACTTATGGGAATATTCTGTTCTGTTAATTGCAAAAGCCACGAAAGGTGGTGGATATAACTCATTTACCAAACCGCATAGAATTGTTATAGTTGGCGAAATGACCAGCGAAAGTATTAGTCTCTCATCGTATATGTTATGAAATTTTTCAATAAAAATATTGGATTTAGGATAGGATGGGTTTTTACATGGAAATATAAAAAATATTAGAAACATATTTGACTCTAAGCGAATACAACTAAGAAATAAAATATATCGACAATAAATTATTTACGAAACAATATATAATTACACGTATTTATTATAATCAGTGTAATGTTCAGAGAATTTGTTTCTGCAAAAAAACGATTATTGTTCTTAATAATCGAACGTTTAATGAATTATTATAAAAGACACGATGCAGTTTGCAAGGATAAACGGACAAAGAAAAAGAGCAAAAGATGTTCATTCAGGAGACATTGGAAAATGCCTTTGGACAGGGTTATCTGTAAAGGCTAAAGTTGGTGAATTGAGACAATACTGGACTTACATTGGAGAGAAGCCTAAAATGCCTCAGGGATATGAAAATGAAACAATTTGGCACTACAATTGGAAGTCATTAGTAAAAGATGATTTTTGTGAAATTATATTTGGCGAAAATAACGAACACAGAGCAGACATTGTTGGAAATAATAATACTATAATTGAAGTTCAACTTTCACCAATTGATATAAGAGTGGTTCGTGAAAGAATTGAGTTTTATAGGAAAATCACAAAAGACAGAATGATTTGGATTGTGGATGCAACAAAATATTTTAAAAATACTTTTGACATTGAAAAAAGTGAGCAATTTTTTAAAGTAAAATGGAAAAATAAACGGCAATGGGTTTATCTAATAGCTCAAAATATAGATTGTCACCTCTTTTTAGATATTAATCATAAGAAGAATTACTTACTAAAAACATGGGTTAACAATGGAGAGATATTTTGTGTGTTTTATGAAAAGACTAAATTTTATAAAGAGTATTTAAGTGAAGTTGGTCAATGTGAAACAGTAGAAAAAATAATTGAACGACTGACGAATAATGAAAAATAGGTAGTATTGTCTAAATTGGAAATAATAATATAGGAATTGACTTACTTGGTTGAATGGTATAAGTTCTCATAAATGAAAAAGGCAAAATGCTTATAAATGACCATTTTGCCTTTTTTATGTCATTTTGTATTGCTATATTTGTGATCAGAAGCAAAAGATATTGTTGTATAATTTAATTTCAATTTTCATGGATGAACAAACTTCAAAGGGAGCAGAATTTAATGTTCTAAGAACAATTACGCAAATTGCAAAAAAACTTGAGGATTCGAAGTTAAGTGTTGATATACTAGAAGAGATAAAGTTACCTCTTCAAAATGTTGCCAATTATTTGAATGTGGCCACAGATTCAAATGAAACTATTATTTTTATAGTAGTCTTTGTTCTTCTTGTTAAGAATGATAGTGTAGATTTAAGAAGCATTATTCATTTTCTCGATATCACTTATATCGACACACTAAATTTAAAAAATGATATAGATAATTTAATAGGGGCAAATTTAATTGAAGTCGTAAGAGAGTATAGAAGTAGATCTAAAAAAATGAATTTTTCAAATGCAAGTTACACAGTTTCAGAAAATGTTTCTAATTCTATATATACAAATAAAGTCTATTTAGGAAAGGAGAAAGAGTTACTTGATATATATGAATTTGTTAAATGTGTATCAGGCTATATTGCACAACGGGGAAATGACCAAATTAATTCTAGTGAATTGTTTTGTTTTGTAGAGGAACTAGAAATGAGCAATACACAACTTGAGTCTATAACAGAAGTTCGAACATTACTTGAAATCGATGATAGAATTTTGCTGTATGAGATTTTACAAGAACAAATAACCGGATATCCATGTTTTTTAGAGAAAACTCTTCGGGATATTTATCAAAATCCACGGAAAAGATTACTAAAGGTTCGGGAATTTGTTGATAGAACAAACCGAATGTATGATTTAGAATATATTACATTGGGGGAATCAAAGTTCGCCAATGACTCCACCTTAAGTTTGTCTAGCAAAGCTTTTGAAACTCTTATGAAGGATGATGCTGAATTATTCTTAAAGAATACGAAATTTAAGAACGTGCTACTCAATGAAGATATCAAATTTAAAGAACTTTTCTATGAATCTAATCAAGCTAAAGAAGTAAATTTTCTTATTGAAAGCTTGAAATGTGATAATTTCGTAAAATTACAATTAAGATTACAGGATAATAATCTTTCTAAAGGTGTAGCCGCTATATTTTATGGAAGCCCAGGAACTGGAAAGACTGAAACAGTTTACCAAATAGCCAAAGCTGCATGTAGGGACATCATGTTTGTCGATATTGCTCAAACAAAGTCAATGTGGTATGGAGAATCTGAGAAACTGATAAAAGAGATATTTGAAAGTTACAAAAAAATATGTAACAATAAAAAAACGATTCCAA
>Ga0302271_10003385_pt1 | contig 13506 bp, 9 predicted proteins | sample III_Bog_N1_1_FD_198767 | JGI IMG/M metagenome (GOLD analysis project Ga0302271, IMG submission 198767) | Peat permafrost microbial communities from Stordalen Mire near Abisko, Sweden - III_Bog_N1_1 | ecosystem: Environmental > Terrestrial > Soil > Wetlands > Peat | place: Sweden: Abisko... | reverse complement strand
GTGCAGGATAGGCAATCTGAGCTGGAGGCACCAGAACAAGTCGAGCAGTTTGAGTTGCAGGCAAGGCAAGTAGGGCTCAAGCTGGAAGGAGGGGAAGAAGGATAAAAGCCTGGATTACAAGTAGAAAGGCATGCAGTGGATGAGGCTTAGTAATAAAGAGGAAGAGTGCAAGAAGAGCAATTAGTGCTTAAGCCATCTGTGCAAGTTGTGCATGAGGCATCGCAAGTTGTGCAAATATTCGTGGAGAAATTGTTGTACTGCCCATCTGGACAGACCGAAACACAGGTTTTCTTAGATGTATCCAAGAATAAGCTTCCTGAGCATGACACGCACTCTGTTTTGGAAGGACCTGAACATGTGTTGCAAGTCACATCGCATCCTAGACATTGTGGATCTGTATACAAAAGGGAAGGAAAAAGAGCAGGATCACAAGTCGAAACGCATGATTTGGTTGCAGACTAATAGTAAAGAGGGAGACTGCATGAAATACAATCTGTGCTGCTTGCACCGCTGCATGTTGTGCAGCTTGAATTGCATAACGTACACTTGTTGTTGGAGGTATCTTTAAACGAACCAGCTGGGCAATCAGTCACACAAGCGTTGGTTAACGTATTGAGATAAGAGCTTCCAGTACAAGTAAGGCATTCCTAAACAGACGGACCAGAACATGTAGTGCAACTTAAATCGCAGCTTAAGCATTACGGAGTTGAACTTGATAAGGCATACTGATTAGAGTTACAATTGGAGACACAGGTTGAGGTTGAGCTCTGAAAGAATTTAGGAAGAGTGCATGAAAGGCATTCGGAATTGCTAGAACCTGTGCAGGTCGTGCATGATGTATTACAAGCTGCACATTTATTAGTGGAAAGTTCTTTAAATGTGCCAGAAGGACAGATAGAAACACATGTTGAGCTTGACCCATCCAGGTAGAGACTCCCTGTGCACGAGAGACATGTAGAAGCTGAAGCGCCGGAGCAAGTGAGACAGCTAGGATTACAGCTGAGACATGCAGGTGTTGGAGTAGGAGAAGCATATTGGCCTGGATCGCATAGGGATACGCATTCTTTGGCGGAATCTTTGAAGTAAAGAGGTAGAGAACATGATAAGCAATTTGTGCTGGCTGGGCCAGTGCACGTTGCACAACTTGAATTACAAGGAGAGCATTCATTGTTTGAGGTGTTTTTATAGTAGCCAGCTGGACAATTAGTTATGCACATGTGAGTCAGCGGGTTGAAGTACAAGCTTCCAGTGCAAGAAACGCATTCAAAGCTTGCAGGGCCTGTGCAAGTTTGGCATGAGTAGTTGCAGCTAAGGCATAAAGGGTTTGTACCAGAGACAGAATATTCAGTTTGATTGCAAGGATTAACGCACTTGTTCGTTGATGCTTGGTAGAATTGAGGAGAAGTGCATGAAAGGCACTCAGAGCTGCTTGGTCCACTGCATGTTGTGCATGCTGGATCGCATGAATCACAAATGTTACCTGAGGATTTGTTGTAGAAGCCATCGGGACAAGCTAAAACACAAGAGTTAGTAGATGAATCAAAAAATAAGCTTCCTGTACATAGAAGGCACTCTGAGCTGGAAGGCCCAGAGCAGGTCGAGCAAGTTGAATCGCAACTCAGACATTACGATGAGCTTCCTCCAGTGGCATATTAGGTTGGGTCGCAGGTTGAAACACAAGTTCCTGAAGATGATTAATAGTTACTGGAAAGAGGGCAAGATAGGCACTCCGTTTGGCTAGGTCCGCTGCAAGTAGCGCAACTAGCATCGCAGCCTTAACAGACATTGCCTAATGAATTTTCATAAAATTTAATTGGACAGCTTTGAGTGCAGGATTTTGTAGAAGCGTCAAAGAACAAAACACCAGAGCATGAAAGGCACTCAGTGCTTGAACTGCCTGAACAAGTCAAACATGTAGGATCGCAGTTTAGACACTAAGGAGTTGGAAGGTCGGATTTGAATTGATTTGATGAGCAAATAGTATTGCATTATTTTGTAGAAGCCTAATAGTAATATGGCAGAGTGCAAGAGAGGCAATCTGAATTGGTTGATCCTGCACAAGTTGTACAATATGGAAGACAAGCTGAACAACTACCTGCATTGTAATACTCGCCGTTAGGGCATGGAGGAGTGCAGGGAGAAGGTGGATTTAATGACTATATAGTCCAATTGGGAAGACATGATTAGCATTCAGAGCTTGAAGGACCAGAGCATGTTAGACAAGTTGAGTCGCAGTTGAGGCATGAAGGATTCAAACCTGTAGACATGTATTAGTTTGAGTTGCAAGTTGTCAAGCATTCGCTGGTAGAGGATGAGAAATAGTTGGGGCTTGAGCAGGAAAGACAATTCGTGCTGCTTCCACCAGAGCACGTAGTGCAACTTGCAGAACACGCTGCGCATTTATTAGTAGGTATATCTTTGTAGAACCCATTGGGGCAAGTAGCCACACAGCTATTAGTGGAAGAGTCAAAGAATAGACTCCCTGAACATGTTAGACATTAGGTATTTGAAGAGCCAGAGCAAGTAGTACAAGAAGAATCGCAGCTAAGACATGAAGGAGTCGAAGTTGAAGATTTAAATTGATTAGAATTGCAAGATGTTTCACATGAAGCTGTTGAAGGCTGCAGGTATTATGGAAGTGTACAAGTCAAGCACTGAGAGCTATTTCCTCCGAAACAAGTTGCACATGCGCTGCTACATGCCGCGCATGTATTACTTGATTTATTTTAGTAAAAGCTACTTGGACAGACTGAAACGCAAGAATTAGTAGCTGAATCGAAAAATAAAGAACCAGTGCATGACTGGCATTCAGTTGCAGAAGGTCCAGTGCAAGTCAAGCAAGATGTATGGCAGCTTGTGCAAAGAGGAGTCGGAGTCTATGCTTGATACTATCCTGCATTGCAAGAGCTAATGCACTCAGAAGCAGTTGTCTGATAATAACTAGGAAGAACGCATGACAAGCACTCAATGTTTGTACCTCCAGAGCAAGTCGCGCATTGACTGTCGCAGGGTAAGCATTTGTTTGTTGCAATGTCAGCGTATTATCCACTTGGACAGTTTGCATCGCATGACTTTGTAGCTGAGTTGAAGAATAAGTAGCTAGGACAAGATGAGCATTCTGATGCTGTTGGCCCAGAGCAAGTCAGGCATGCTGAATTACAGCTTGTGCAAGTTGGAGTCGGTGTGAGGGATTGATATTGATTAGAATTACAAGTTGAAACACATTCGGAGAGAGATGTTTAGAAGTAAAGTGGGGCTGTGCATGACAGGCATTATGTGCTGCTACCACCAGAACAAGTTTTACACTGCAAACTGCAAGCAGCACAGTTCTGATGAGAAGGATCTATGTAGTATCCATCAGGACATGTAGACACACAGGAATTAGATACTGTGTCTAGATAAAGCGAACCACTGCATGTTAAACACTGAGTCGATAACCCTCCTGAGCATGTTGTGCATGTTGATTCACAGAATAAACATTAGGGAGTGGGTGTTACAGATTTGTATTAGTTGAGATTGCATGTTGTAATGCATTTATTTGATAAAGACTGGTAGTACAGTGGTAGAGCGCATGTAAGACATTCAGAGCTGCTTCCACCAGAACAAGTCGTGCAAGAGCTGTCACATTTAGTACATATGTGCGTAGAACTATTCCCATAAAAGCCATCTGGGCAGGCAGCTAGACATTAAGAAGTTGAAGAGTCTAAATACAGCGATCCTGTGCAGGAGAGGCATTATGTTGCTAAAGAGCCAGAGCAAGAAGCGCAAGTCAGATCACAACTCACGCACTATGCTGGAGAGTTTTATTTGTATTAGTTGATATTGCAGGTAGCAACGCATGAATTATTAACAGGTTATAAATAAGTAGGCAGAGTGCAAGAAGAACAATTCTAAGATGATCCACCATTGCAAGTTGTGCAGGTTGAGTCACAGACTGTGCATTTATACGTTGATGTGTCTCCGTAATTTCCACTCCCACAATCTGAAATGCATGTAGACGAACTAGCTTAAAGAAAGAGAGAACCAGAGCAAGTACTGCAGTTATTTGCTAGTCCTCCTGTGCAACTTGTACATGTCAAATCGCAGTTTTGGCAGACTGGCAAGGAAGGATCAGGGTATGTACTGGAATTGCAAGTGGATACACAAGTCTTAGCGCTAGCTTGATAAAACAGTGGGAGTGTGCAAGACAAGCAACTACTTGAACTACCTCCATCGCAAGTCGTACAACTCGTATCGCAGACAGTACATTTGTTGTTGTTTGTTACTTTTTTAATAATTATCAAACATAATTAAGCCATTCACTCCCAAAAACTATTTAATTAAAAGAAATCTAACCTTTATTTGGATAATAGCCTGAAGGGCAAGTAGAAATGCAGGAGCTGTTGTAGAGATATACTGATCCAGTGCATGATGTGCAATATGAAGCGGTGCCTAAAATAAAAAACAAAAATTGTTTGATTATATTTTGAGATTATTAGATTTTACCTGGACTTATGCAGGTATAGCAAGTAGAATCGCAAGACTTGCACAGTAACGTTGAAGTATCTGCCCAGTACAATACAGGGCAGTTGGTAACACATTTAGAAGACGATAAATATGTAGCAATGTAGCAAGAAGTGCATGTTGTGCCTAAATAAAATTGAGCATTCAGAAACAAATATATTATTTTTTAAAATGAAAGCTGACTTGATCCGCTGCAGGTCTTGCAATTTGTGTTGCAATCAGCGCAAGTTGTGCTTGACGATTAGTAGCTTCCGCTCGGACATGCGGAGTAGCATTTTTTGCTGTAGAGAAACTAACTTGAAGAGCAAGTTGTACAGCCTGAAGCATCACAAGTTGCGCAGTTAGGAACACACTTTTGTTTTCAAATAAAGACATTCTAGATAAGTAAAAAACACCAAAGAAATCTTTGTTTCGTTACATAATCGATTAGAATGATAAGATTGTAAATCCCAAAGGATTCTGAATAGCTGCCTGATCCCATAGTAGTGGTTATGCTGAAGGACATTGTTGTTGCAGTATGCGTGAAATTCGATGTAACTTGTTAGACAGAGTCTGTTCCACCGATTCCACAGAAATTAGATGAACCTGCTGCTGGTTTGAATGTGTTTTTTGTAGCTGAATCTACAGTCAAAGTAGTTGACTCACTTGAACCCCATCCATCGATTTTCACAAACATATAATCTATCCTTACAGACCAATGCGGTTAACTAATCACAAACCAAACAAAAATGTATTTAAAACAATTTTGATCAACATTTCTGCTTACAGTCCAATATAACTGCCTGTTATCTTTGCATTATTCCCAGCAAGAAAAGGGCCGCCTAGAAGATGATAGCTTTAACTACATTATGCAGTCATCGCCGTTGTATCGGATGAACCATTATTACCAAGAAATCCTTATACGGATAAACCCCAACCTTTGATTTCACTTTCCCCAAAGCTACTGGAAGATAATCCATTAACTAAATACCCAGGATCTAATAGCAAAAGTTATTTTAAAATAAAAATAACAGAAAAAAGACTAAATATTTACTAATCAAAGTGCTTGAGTAATCAACACAAGTTGATCCTGAAACCGTGGAAGACGGAGGGCATGTGCTAACACAGGAACCTTAATAGAAATACCCAGAGCTACATGTTACGCAAACTTGCAAAGAAGAATTGCACTATCCACAATTCGTTGCGCAGGGATTAACGATGCAAACATTTGAAGAAATTGATTTCACATACCCACTTGGACATGCAGTCACACAAGTGTTAATATGAGTAATATACCCAGTATTGCAAGCACAAGTAGTTCCTGTTTTAGTGGAAGAGCTTGGACACGTCAGGCATTAGTTCTGAAAAAATACAATAGTTATTTATTTTTTATTTAAAAAATAAAATAATCAAAATTCATTAATTACAGCTGTTGGTCCATTGCAGGTGCTGCATGATATATCGCATGTATCCACGTAAATAAAAAAATTCCTCATTGCTGCTCCTTCGTTGTCTAAGCCCTCATCAGTGGCTGAATAAAGAGTAAACAGGACACTGCTTGCAGTGTGGGAGGTGAAATTTTTGTTGTAAAAGACAAGTTCATCTGAGTATTTTCCGTAAAATCCAGAACCACTTGGACATATATGATAGCCGTCGTATGAGCCCTTAGTGTACTAGCCGTAGTTTACATTGTCAATTAAGACATTTATTTTATCACTTGTTGCTAAGGAAGAAAAGAGCAAGAGATCAAAGCGAATAGAGAGACTCCAGTGTGAAGGTAAGTTAGAGAATGTCTTGGAAGGTTTATCTCCTTCTCCGAACATTCCATAGAAATTTCTGTTGCTGTAGTCCACGAAGGAGTATGACCCGCAAGCATAAACTCTGTTAATGGTCCAAGTGGCAGCTTATGCTGAGGTTATTATATAATCTGTGAATTCTTTGGATATTAGTTGCTCCTCTGTTTTGAAAATAAAAGAAGGGTTTTTATAGAAAAAACCAGAAAAGAGTGTTGTTACTTGATAGAGTTAGCTTGAAAATAGTTAAGACCATAAGAATTGCACTCATGGTGTATGGTATTTAGCCTTAGCTTCGAAAGTACATTGAGGTGATGTCTGCTGTAAAATTAAATATGATTTGTCTTGCTTTGAAGGTCAATACTAAGGAAATTAACTTCTCTCTCTATCTTTCTCTATGTAATTTCTGCCAAATTATAATATTCCTTCTTGATTCGTTTTTGTCACTTAAATCTTATTTGCTAGATTTTGATTGTGGTTTTGTGGTTGTTGCTTTGAAAAATATCCCTTATAATATGATAAGAGTGAAGGGGATAAATAAAGAATGTTTGGGTTACTGAATAACGGAAGGTGAGATTTCCAAATTTAATAGACGGAAATTCAGGTCCTTCCAAAGAGACAAATCAATGTGGGAGATTCCAACTTGGAGGATATTTTTGCACTACCTATTTATTTTTACAATGTATTCCTCCAATTTTGTTGAAAAAATATCATCTTTTCATAGGAAAGATATCTTCAAAAAAGGTAGAAATCTTTGAAAATATTCATAAATCTTCGGAAATTAACATATGTTTTAACCTAATCAAGAGCAAAAAAGTTTAAATTTATTGATTAGAATGATTAAGTGTATTGGGTTTCAAAAATCATAATTTACATTACTGAAATCATAGTGGGGAGTTTAATGAGAAAGGATTGAAAGATCAAAAAGTGACGGACTTTCCTTTTGATTAAAACCTTCCGTTCATTCTCATCAGCAAGAGATAATATTATCTTGAATTACACAATATACTTACAATTTTCACTTCTTATTTCTCGATTAATTAGAATCTGTAAGCTAAAATTTATTTGGAAAAAAGAAAGAAAGTAAAATCTGAAATTAAAAAAAAAGATTCCCAAGATCAATAAATAATTCTCTCTCAAATGAAGAATCTTTTTGTAGATTTCTGATTTGGATCAAATATTATCAATTTTGGGCAATCTGTTAATTTAATGTATAAAAGTGTTTTTTATTTAATCAGTATAAAAAATTAAAAGGTTTTAAGAAATATCTATTGCTAATTTTTTTAAAATTAGCTTTTCAGATTAATTTGATCAGAATTTATTCCTAAAGAGATAATTAATTCATTCCCCAGCTTAATCAATCACATTTTGCAAAAAAGATAATCAACACATATAAAGATTCTGTTATTTTTGTTCAAGCTATAAAATTAATAGTCACGGATGGCAAATGATCACCCATATTTTCTTCCTAATAATATCTTGGAAAGTTAACTATTACGTTGCTGTAAAAAATCCCTTTGATGCAGATATTATTCAACATAATTGAAGTTAATACTTTTTCGCTATCTGTTGGCAAGTAGCTCACATTTTCATTAGAAAGAGTTGAATCATTCAATTTGATGGTTTTATCTTTCAACGCATGAGAGTTGACGAGAATAGAATAAGGATAATCTCCGGATATATTCAAGTAGTAATTATCGAACATGTTGATGTTATATGCGAATTATGAGTTAAATATGAGCTGCCCGGTTTTAATAATCGTTAAGGACGTACTTTGAAAAATTTTGTGTGTAATATTTCTTTTTATTTATGAGTCCCTGCTGCGAGAACAATCATCGTTTGCAGGATCTTTAGGAAATTATTTCTCTGAATTTTTACATTTCTTATTTTAATAACATTCTTCTTATTTCTTTAAATCTGCGTAGTATTTTTCCTTCTCTTTAGGATCTTTAATCTCAGGGTATTGAGCGAGGAAAACAAGCATCTCCTTTACCTGTAACTCGAAGAAGATAACTCCCTTAGGGAATATCATCACAACGAATTCATTTTCGCTGATTTTTTTTATCCTTGTGCATAGGAAATAACCTTAGAAGTTATATTCCGAGATAAGAGGACATTCTAGTTCATACAGATCAATCAAATTCACTGCGTTCTTGCAGACGCTGAGTATGTGTTTTCCATCGCCTAAATCTTCCAGGCCGTATACTTGATGATTGTGCAATCTTGTGATAGATCTGAAAAGCTTGTTCGTTTTAATGTTCCAAATATGAATATTTCTATCAATACCCACTGCAAGGAAGTTTGTCCCAGCAATCAGCACAGCTCGGGATATTTATGTTTACTCTTGTATTTTAGAAAGAATTTTGATGTCAATATTGTTTTCTGCTTAATTAGGAAGTTATTGACTTTTTTATTCAATTCTAAGTTCATTTTGGTCTTCTTACTACTTATCTATGTTACCTTTTTATTGCTCATTAACCTGTCCTTGTTATGCTCTAAAACCTTCTTAACTTTTTCCATTTATTTCTCCTAATTTGATTTGACATTTTGCTATTTCTCCACTGTATCCAGCACCATAGAATATCGTTGGATCTATATTATCAGACAATAGGACAATAATTCCTTAAATAAAAACTTACTTTGTAAGGATTATTTGATTGGAATTAATGCTAAATACATGCAATTCTCCTATTTCAGTGCCAAAAATTAAATACATGTTGAACAGCGCGATAACATTCGAAGTTACATTCATATCTGTGGGCACTTTAAACTACTAAATGGTGTTCTTTTGAAACTGCTTTTCAAACAGTAAATTTCTGACCAAGCGCAGATTGACCTCTCTGTCTCTTTGTTGGAGTTGCTAGATTAGTTATTTAATGTCTTCTGCATCTTTTTTTTACTTTTATCCGATCAATTCTCCTAGTTCTGCGCAAAGTTCATCAATAGCCATGAAATTATTTTTCCCGAATGCCTTAGCTAGGTGTTTATCACACAGATAATTTCGACTTGCAATGGTCTCGCATTGTGCTTGCATGCATATCGCACAGTAAAATACCTATTTTTTGGAACTTCCTAACCCGACATAAGATTTACCGATGCCATGTTTCGGGCATATTTCTTCAAATATCGCTTCTTCCATAAAATCGTTTCTCCTTAATTTGATAAACTAAATTAGCAGGATTTTTGTAAAATATATTTTAAAATAATTGTTTTTTAATAAAATTAAATAACTTCCAATGATATTAATTAGTTCAATAAGCTCTTTTCAATGCAAAAATTCTTATTTTTCCTTTTTACTTCAAAGATTCTTAACTTTTAGTTTTAGACAATTAGTTATTTTTTAAATCAAAAAAAGTGGTTGATTTTATGATCTAGTCTATGAATGAATTCACGCAAACTGTTGCAAAATAATACATTTCCGTCTTCTAAGGACTTAATCCGCGTGGAAAAACTTTTCAAAAACAAAAACAAGCAAAAAACCGAATTAGAAAAATAACTTAACTACCCAAAAATGGAGAACAACCCTAACGATACAGCATTCTTGGCTATATTCTTACAATAAATCATCTCCAGTGAACTGTTGGCAGATCCAGGATTTGAAAAGAAACTTTAGTTAACTGCTAACTCGGTTTAGACTGATTAATTGAGCAAGAATGCGGATATTGCTGTGTCTTTCTTGAAATCGTTTGTTGAAGAAAAATCTGAGCTGGCTAAAAACCAAGAAGAAAACAAAGGATTGATATCTCTCAAACCTCACAAAGTCAAGAGACTCTATGTGGATGGATGTTTTGATTTGATGCATTCAGGACATTTCAATGCAATTAGGCAGGTAAATAGTGTTAAATGAATTTCTGTGCTTATTTGCTATGATTTATTTTCCTATTAGGCCAAGCAATACTGTGAAACTCTTGTAGTTGGAGTCATAGCAACAGAGGAGATTACCAAGCGTAAAGGACCTCCTGTGCTCACTTATGAAGAGCGAGTTGGAATCGGTAGATTATTCATTTTTAAGTATCCTTGATAATTCAATTTTGGATTCTATTTAAAAAGCAAGGGCTTGCAAGTGGGCAGATGAGATTTGTGAGAATGCTCCTTATGACCCTACAATCGAACTGATTGATAGGTTGAACTGCAGTCATGTAGCCCATGGAGATGATATGATTGTTGGACCAGATGGCTGTGATGCTTATGCTCCTTTCAAGCAATCTCATAGAATGATGTAAAAGAAGAACAAAAATAGAAAATTAATTTAAATATTTTTTTATTTGTAAGCACGTTTAAGAGAACAGAAGGCATCTCCACCACAGATATCGTTGGAAGATTACTGCTTATGACTAAGAGCTAACCGAATAATGAAATAGTATAAATATATTTAGAAAAATGGAGATTATTCGTTGAAATACAATCTCTTTTGAATAGAAAAATATTAGGAAAATGAGCGGAGAGTAGGGATAAGGATTAGCTGCAAGTAAAATCGAGACTATTTCTCCCAGCAAAAAGGAAGACCCGTAAGAAGTCGATGAGACGATTGCTTCCAAAGCTAAATTGCTCAACACAACAAAGCGCATCAGACAGTTTAGTTCTGGAAATAGAGAACCCAAAGACGGTGATAAGATTGTCTACATCGATGGTTCCTACGACATGCTGCACATTGGGCACATTGAGACTCTCAGAAAAGCGAGTGAACTTGGTGATTATCTGATAGTAGGTCTCCACGATGACGAAACTGTTAGCGAATAGAAAGGAAGCAATTACCCTATTCTGACTCTCTAAGAGAGAGTGCTGAATGTACTCGCAATGAAGGTAATTAAATCTTTTTATTGAAAATTTATATATTCCGCTAAAATATTTTTTGTCAGTATGTTGACGACGTCGTCATTGGTGCTCCTTGGATTGTCACTGAAGGCCTAATCAAGTAGTTCAATATTAGTATTGTAGTTGAAGGATCCATGACAAAGCTAAAGGAAAATGAGCAAGTTAAGAAGGACATTGATCCGTACGCTGCTGCAAAACATCTCAACATTTACAAGCAGATTGAGTCCACAAATGATATGACGACTGACAAGATCGTTGAGAGAATCATCCAGAACAGGCTGAGGTAAAATAATAAAAGTTTTTTACTGACTCTATTTAGAAAAGAAAGGGTTTAATTTTATTATTTGGTTTTTCTTTTGCAAAGGTTCTTAGAAATCTACAATGTCAAGAACAAGAAACAAGACATTTACTACGAATAGAAAGACAACAAAATTCAAGAAGTCTGAAAATAAGATTAGTCACAACATTTATGATAAACACATACAGAGAATATTATATCAAATACAACACTAATCAAGATCAATAATCGATGTTGTATTCTAGTTGTCTTACTTATTAAACATTAAGAGTTCAAAGGGAGGGCTTTAAGCTGTTTTTAATAGGAACTGAGTTGCTTTTTTGTTTCAAAAATGAGTAACCTATTATATTTTTAACATCCAATTTCTTGAGCTTTCCTGTTACAAAAGCTGCAGAGATTCCAATAGCTACTTGACAAGCTCTCTTGCCTGAGATTTCTATCTCAACAACTTGTGAATCGTCTTCGGATATTGTGACTAAATACACAAGTCCATTATTGTCTTTGTAAGAAATCTAAGTCAGATTATTCTTGATAGCCTTTTTACTGAGTTTTACAATCTCAAACTCATTGTTTGGAGATTTTATTCTGCCAATCTCACAAATTCCCGAAGTAATCCATGTCTAAGCTTCCAATATATCCTTCACTTCTTTTTCAGTAAAAGCGAATGCCGAGTCGAGGAGCTATTCGAGAAACAGTGGCTCAAATTATCTCAAAGGAGATATACGTGTAGGGATTTATTATTATTGAGATAACATTTTTATTGAATTTAATATTTTTAGTTTAATAATTATTGTGTAATATATTTAGTAAATTTAAGCACTAGAAACATCAAGAAGGGTTGTTATAAAATGAGATCTCAGTGCGTGGATATGTATCTTTGTTGTGGAATTGATGAGTCATGATTATTTGTATCCAAGATTCTTGGTAAAAAGTTTAATTGTAGTGAAAGACAGTTAAAATTTTAAATTAATTTTTAGAGGGTTTGATCTATCAGTTGAAATTAGCGATTCTAAAACAGCTAAACACACACACACACTCATAATACCCACACACGCTGATTCCTACTTTCGTAGCAACATGAGCTCAAAAGAAGAAAGCAAAAAGGAATTATCCTCAAAAGAATCTAGTTTTATGTATACCTAGCAAGAGTTTCGAAAGCCCAATCAAGGACGTCCTAGGTCAGCTTCATTAATACAGACCAAATATACAAACAAAGGTAACTCAAATTTTAGTTTAGAGATAAATATATTGATTGCTAACTAAAAGTCTCCTCCTTCTAGATGAGTACCTTCAAAAAGCAAGAAAACGACAAGAATAGTTCTTGAAAGAAGCAAAGTTAGCCTGTTCTACAGAAGTCAAGAGAAAAATTCTGAATTACGACGGCCAAGGAACAGCAACAAGTATGATTCCTTCTGAAAAGCATATTTTGTAGTTACACTAAGTGAATGTAGTAAAATATCAGAAAGGAAACTTTAAACCTGTTATGAAAAAACCAATGAGACTTCCAACGGATACTTCAAAGATTAGCTTTGTAGATAATTGTAAAACAGTTTCAGGTTAAGAAACGTCAGGTATGTAAGGAACTTCTGATGAAAATGTATCTCCAACCCAGAGAAGAATGCACTAGATTTCACCAATAAAGAGAGGTAAGTTAGCCAAAAATAGTTCAAATAATTAACTAACTGAGGGTATGTTTGATATCATTTCTAGAGAAAAATGATTCAAATGAATTTGAGATATTTCAGAAGCAGACTTTCTTCGAAAAGCTCAGACTTAAATTTGGGACTTCTTAGATATTATCGATGCGATATTCCTCTGATGATCAACTCCTTGCGTTCTCTCAGCAATGTGGCAAAATCACAATCTTTAATGATTTCAAAGGTATTTAGTTGCATTACAAAAAACAAAGAAAGAAAGCAAATTATCTTTATTAACTTTTGAAGAGCAGTGGGGTAATTTCTGCTTAGATTTTATGGAATACTAATAACATTTGTTGCTTCTTTAATCGAATAGGTATAGCTTAGCAGACAATCCGGGAGGACAATGCTTGTAATTGCGTGAGATGGAATCCTGTTGAATATCAGGATTGCTTGCTGGAAGGATATGCAAATGGAGCTG